>Ga0123334_1000271_pt1 | contig 68891 bp, 70 predicted proteins | sample BiotimSIPDNA_FD_89706 | JGI IMG/M metagenome (GOLD analysis project Ga0123334, IMG submission 89706) | Anaerobic biogas reactor microbial communites from Washington, USA - Biogas_R1 time_0 SIP DNA | ecosystem: Engineered > Bioreactor > Anaerobic > Unclassified | place: Washington, USA...
ATCCCATCACATGTCTCGGGAACCCGTGTTTCAAATATCATGCTATCTTCCTTTTTCTCCATTACGTCGTTTTTACAATACCGTGCATCGACTACTTCTTCAAGCCGGAGGAGTCTGCCATTTTTCCGAGTGATCAATGGAACACGGACAGATCCCCGGTCTTCTTTAAATGCTTTTACACAGGCAAGAAAACTGAAATTATCATACACTCCGGAAAACCGGGTACAAAGATCGGCAAAAAGCAGTTGCTCATCTTTTTTCAGCCTGGATAGTCCGGTTTCAAGAAATCCGTACATTTTTTCTTCAGTCTCAAGGATCCATTCCTCTCCCTTTTCGGTTGGAACGACCAGAATGCTCCTCCGGTTATTTTCATCCTGAATTCTTCTCATGAATCCTTCACGTTCAAGATAATTCACAAGATCAGTAGCTGAACTTGGAGAGATATCCAGCATTCCTCCAATGTCTCCCATCCGAACCCTGGAAAAGTATGATGAATAGAGTACCTCGATAGCTCCAGGGCTGAGCGGTGTTTTTCTCCCCCGGTCCATCCCGAAGATCATACTGATAGCAGTCGAGACAAAACCCAGCGAGAGCCTGATTCGTGAAGTCGGATCCATGTTCCATATACTAAGGCTATCCGTAATAATATAATAATTACGGTTATCCGTAATAATGTTGGTCCGGTAACCAAAACGAAAAAAAGATTTCAATTATGAAAAGAGATGAGTGTAGTTGAGTGATTTTAGTAACCCTCAAATTTTATCAGCCATTTCCATAAGGGTACAATCTGAATGGAATAATCAGTATAAGAAATCTGATTTTCTTCATCAAATGTGAGAATTGTACCATGAGGTAAATGAAATCTCTCCATTGCTTCAACAAGTCCCTTGATCTCTCGCTCTCTCGTTTCCGGATCACTCAGAGTATATGATACCTGAATTGCTTCCCGGACCATGGAACCGGTTTTAATAAGGAAGTCACATTCATTCACTCCAGAATAGAAATATACTTCCGGGCATGTCCTCAAAAGATGAAGATAAACCAGGTTTTCAAGTTTCTGACCCATATCGTCTGACATATGGAACCCTGCAGCCTGAATAAAACTTATTTCCCCTGCATAGATTTTATATGATGATTTAGTGATTTTTTTCAGAGAATAATGAAGAGGAGCCAATCTGAATAGGAGAAAAGCCTGTTCAAGAAAATCAATATAATTTTTTATTGTACTAACACTTTTAAGACCAGTTATGTCAGAAAGGGTTTTATATGATATCTGTCGTCCTGCATTGGTTATGAGGAATACCGTTAAATCTTTAAATTCCCTTATCTCACGAATTTTATACCTGCTGACAATATCCCGATAAATTATGTCTGTCAGATATTGTTCAGAAAGACTTATATCCCCGGATTTGACAACTGCCGGGAATCCACCTTCAATGAGATATTTTTGCAGATATCGGACAATTTCTCCTTTTTGTGGTGATGTAACGAAATCCGGATTTACATTTTCAATCCCATGATACAGAAGGTATTCTTTGAATGAAAAAGGATGAACACGGACCGTTTTATGCCTTCCAGTCAGGTAAGTTCCAAGCTCAGAGCTTAATACTGATGCATTTGAGCCGGTTATAATCGTTTTCACTTTATATTGATAGAGATTGTTGACCCACCGTTCCCATCCTGGAATATTTTGGATTTCATCAAGTAAAAGTGAAACACTCTCTTTCGAACCGAATAATTCTCCAATTATCTCATAGATATGTTGAAAATTTTCTATTGACCAATCTGAAAATCTGATATCATCGAAATTTATGAATAATGAATGACCAGAGAGAATATCTGAAAGCTGGAATAAGATGGTACTTTTTCCACACCGACGTATTCCGGAGAGTACTACAATCTCTTCAGAGCTAATTAGAGTATGAAGATCAATATCCCTGGATATTAATGCGTCAGATCTTGAGAGAAATGACTGTTGATCAATAATTATCTGTCTCAATTCGGTCTTGAGCACAATCATACTATCTATTTTTGGTATTATTTATTCGTTATTATCGAACAGATCTATCCTCTAAAAAACATTTTTGCTATCACTCCATAAAGATGATAGTACTGTGAAGCAGGAGAAACCACTGATTTATCTGAATAACGCTGCGACAAGCTGGCCAAAACCCCCGGAAGTTATCCAGGCAGTCCAGGAATCGTTATCCTATCCGTTTTCCGGAGGAGGCCGGGGGTTTGGGAATGAAAAGCGGGATTACCTTTCAGAAGGGCGGGAAGTTATGTGTAATTTTCTCGGCGAAGACTCTCCGGAACATCTTATTTTCTCCGCGAATGCAACCGATTCACTAAACACCCTCATACATGGGTTTGTTGCATCACAAAAGGAAAAAATTCATGTCCTTTCGACAACTCTTGAACATAATTCGGTTCTCCGGCCACTCCATTATCTGACAAAGCAGGATAAAATATCCGTGGATTATGTCCCTTTTCATGACAGTATCGTTAATCCGGAAAAAATAACGGAGGCTGTAACGTCTAAAACCCAACTTGTTGTGATGAATCATGGGAGCAATGTTCTCGGGTCTGTCCAGGATATCCGGGCTGTCTGTGAATATCTCCATGATAAAGGAATATTCTCTATCGTTGATGGTTCCCAGACTGCAGGACATATCCTGATAGATCTCTCTTCCATCAATCCCGATGCCTTTGTTTTTACCGGACACAAAGCACTCTTTGGTATGCCTGGAATCGGCGGTTTTTATATCCGAGATCCTGAGCAGGTCATTCCGGTTAGAATGGGAGGAACTGGATCAGACTCCGGAAATCTGGATCAGCCAGTAGACCTGCCGGAGCGGTATGAGATAGGGACACATAATTATCCAGGGATTGCTTCTCTTATCGCCGGTGTGAACTTTATTCGCGCAACCGGTATGAAAAAAATGAAAGAGAAAGCAGAACAGCAGACCCGTTTTATGATCGATGAATTATCTGCCGAATCTGCGATAACCATCTATAATCATAAGCCGGATCTTCCTATCATTGCTCTTAATATCTCCGGACTTGATAATGATGATGTCGGGTTTATTCTTGCCAGGAAAGATAATATCCTGGTCCGGACCGGTCTTCACTGTGCTCCGTTCGTGCATCAGGCAATTGATAATGGAGCGGGTTGTGTACGAATAAGCCTTTCATGGTTTACTACCGATGAAGAATGCCGGATTGCTACAGATGCAATTAAGGAGATTGCACACCATGCGAATCATACGATCTAATCGCCATAAATATTGTGCTGATGGTTCGTTTATGAAGGAATTTGTCCTTGATTCAGAGGTGACTCCCGAATTCCTGGACTTTTTAAAGCGATTTGGAACTCTTGAGATGCTTCCCGGGCTGGGGGAGGGCTTTTATAAATTTGAAAAAAAGGATTGCTTCTCTATCAAGGGATTTGTCAATGAATCTGGATTTGAAGTACGGTTCAAAAAAGAAGTTATGGATTTTACATCCGATTTTCTGTATTCACTCCTCTATTACTATCAGAATGGAAAACCAGATTTTAAAACGTTAAGCAGGCGTGAAGAAGCACTCATAGAGCGTGTAAAAACCAGATTGTATGGTAGTTCATCCTGATAAAATGCCACTTACAGTTTTTGAAAAGTATGCAGAGAGATATGATCAGTGGTTTGTTGATTACCCTGATGTTTATCAGGAGGAGTTAAATCGGATAAAAAAAGCCATTGGGACTGTTTTAACTCCTGCCCTTGAAATAGGTGTTGGAAGCGGAAGGTTTGCAGAGCCGCTCAGTATTGAATCAGCCATTGAACCATCCCTGCCTTTAGGTCTAATGGCAAAGAAGAGAGGAATTGAGATAATTCAGGGGATAGGTGAATCAATACCATTAAAATCCAGGATATTCCAGACGGTTGTGATGATTACCGTTCTCTGTTTTCTTAAAATCCCGGATGAAACATTCCGGGAAGTGCACAGGATTTTAATGCATGATGGGACACTGCTTGTCGCCTTTATAGAAAAAGGAGGGACTATTGCACAGACCTATCTTACCCGTCCGGACAAGGGTATGTTTCTGTCTCATGCCCGTTTTTATACACAGAACGAAGTAATATCCATGATTAACCGAAATGGATTTGTACTAAAGACAGTAGATTGCAGAATGGGGTTTTGTATCCTGGTATTTCGAAAAGATGAGTGATTCGAAAGAGTAATTTCTGAATGGATGGTTATCCCCATATAGGGTCATCACCAAAATGTTCCTGCCAGTACTGCATCGACTTTGATTTCAGCCGGCTTTGACTCATTTCGTCCTTGAATGTAATCTGATAATTCATACAATACTCGATAAGGATTTCATATGCTTCTTTAATGCGAATCATCATTTCATGTGACTCATCCGGACTATGTGAGGATACATCCGGATGCCATTCCCGGGTTAATTCATGATATCTTTTCCTTATCTCGAGCAAACTCGCTTTATCAGAAAACCCAAGGAGTTCTGCTGCTTTTTGTATTGTCATATCCTGTGTCGTATTCATAAATATGAACTCTTTTTTTTAAATTCATGCAATAATGATTGATAATTATGTTGCAGTATTTAGATAATAGATTATAGGAAATACGAATATATCATCCTAAACGTTAATTCCTAAAGAGTTGAAGTAATATTATGACTATCAGAAAGGACTCTGATAAAATCTTCCTTGATGGTCGGAATCTTTCTGAGCTTGACCGTTTTGTCTGTAATGTGCTTGATATTATTTCAAAATATACTTCCTATGTTATTGTAAGTGGATATGTTGCTATTTTATTTGGCAGATCAAGAAGTACTGAAGATGTCGATATTTTAATCCCTTTTTGTGACATCTCTCTCTTTATCAAATTACATGATGAGTTACTTGAAAATAATTATGAATTTTTAAATGCTGAAGACTCCTTTGGTTTATTCTCAATACTTACCTCCGGTTCGGGTGTTCGTCTGTGTGAAAAAGACTCATTTATTCCCAATATTGAAATCAAATTTGTCAAGAATGAATCAGATGATTATTCATTTCAAAACCGGATACCTCTTATTATTGCCGATAAAAATTTTTACATAAGTCCTCTTGAGATCCAGATAGCATATAAAATCTGGTTGGGAAGTGAAAAGGATATTGAAGATGCATTATTTCTAAAAGAAGTCACATCTGACTTTATTGACGAAAAACTACTACAAGAATTCTATTCATCTTTTAAGGTAAAATTATGATCCCACCTGATGAGAAACACCTTGAAAAAATCCGTAGAGATCGGATATGGTTTGTTAAAAAAAACGCCGAATGGGTATGTTCGGTCCCGAATGAGGTCTGGAGTAAAAAACAAAGTGATTTTATTAATTCCCAGTATCAAAACCGAAATTCATACCCTTTAACCAAAATCCAATATCTCCATTTGATTGAGACCGCCCGCTCATTATCTGACAGACGGAAAGGTTCACCTTCCATGCCTGACCGGTTGAAAAATAGAATGAATGGGGATTAATCTGATCTATCCCGGTTGGTTACTGATTGCAATATTTCCAAAAGTTCAGCAGGTCCATATACCTGATGTGCCCCTATGGAAATAAGCCTCTTTATGGTATCTGTTGCAACTCCGCTTGTGAAATCAGCCAGCCCCTCTTCAGGAGGGATAATAAATATAATCTTTTCCGGATTAACATTCTCAAGTACCCGGATATTCGGGAAATTTCCCCATCCTATCGGCATCGCTGTGACTATAACAAAATCAGCATCCTGCACCTGTTCTTTTAGTTGTTCTTCTTTTTCCGGGGAAAGAAGAGAAAACGGCGGTTCAACGAGGGTCGGAACATCATACTTCCTGGCTATCCTGCAATCAGAATCATTTTCAGACAATACTCCGCATTTGAGTGAATAACCGGCACGAACCAGAAGAGAGATCAGGTGTGATCCTGTTCCCCCTCCGGATATCAGATGAACATTAATATTTTTTGCAGCTGGCAGGTTCCATTCATCTTCAACATAGACAAAGGGAGTTCCTGTTGTTGGATTGACATCAATCACCGATTTTATCCTGAATATCTCCTGAATTAGTTCGTTTGTCAGAACTTTATCAGGTTTTCCGCATGCACGAATCTTTCCATCACTCATGAGGACAAGTTCATCACAATATGCTGCAGCCAGATTAATGTCATGAAACACACCTATTACTGCTCTTTTTCCCCGGGAAGTCTCACGGATAATCCGGATTAATTCGTACTGGTGATGGATGTCTATGTGGGCAAAAGGTTCATCCAGAAGCAACAGGGCAGGATCCTGGGCAAGCACCCGTGCAATCATCACACGTTGGCGTTCACCACCAGAAAGGGCAGTAATTGGCCGGTCAGCAAAATCTGATGTCCCGGTCTGCTCAAGTGCTTTTCTGACGATTTCATGGTCTTCTGCGGAAGGGGAACAAAACCGATCAATATGTGGATTCCTCCCCATCATGACAACTTCATATACCGGATACTTGAACTTTATTTCACATTCCTGTGGAACATACCCTACCTGTTGCCCGAATTCCCGGAATGAGTATGACGTAAGAGTTTCACCCAGAAGAAGAATCTCTCCGTCCCGTTGAGGGAGGGAGCGGGCGATGACCTGCATAAACGTGCTTTTCCCGGACCCGTTCGGTCCGATGATACCTACAAAACTTCGTTCATGGATAGCAATGGAGATGGCTTTCAGAACATCATGTTCATCATAACCGGCATGAAGATTATTGATATTTAGGATTACAGAATTCACAGGTCCGACCTCCTTCGAATCAGCATGAGAAAGAATGGTGCACCGAAAAATGCGGTTACAATCCCAACCGGAAGGTCGCCAAGCCAGGTACGGGAGACTGTATCCGCACAAACAAGAAGAATTGCACCACAACCTAATGATGCAGGAATGAGTATCCGGTGATCAGGGCCAGTGATTATCCGCATAATATGAGGGGAAACAAGTCCGATAAATCCTATTGATCCGGATACTGAAACCACAAGTCCGGTAATTCCTGCTGAAACTCCCAGAAGAAGAAGTTTTGTCTTTTCCGGGTCAATGCCAAGGGTTCTCGTCTCTGCTTCACCGCATGACATGATATTTAAGTCCCGGGAGAACAAGATCAGGATTCCTGCCGGAATAAGAGTTATGAGAAGAAGAGGAATGTCAGCCCATGAAGCATTCCAAAGACCGCCCATAAGCCAGAACATAATCTGGTGCATATTATTCCCGGAAAAGACAAGGCAGACCGAGACAACAGAAGAGAAAAACATTGAAACGGCAATTCCGGTGAGGAGAAGGTTTCCTGTGCTCAGGCGTTTTCTATCTGCTGCAAGAATATACACCAGGAACGCAGAACCAATGGCCCCGAAGAATGCTCCGAACGGGACGAGCAGAAGAGCTCCGGAGATAATTGCCAGAGATACACCGACAGCACCTCCGGCAGATGTCCCAAGGGTATAGGGATCAGCCAGATCATTGCGAAAGAGCGTTTGCATTGCAGCACCGGCACAGGCAAGCCCGGCACCGACAAGAGCCGCTGCAAGTGCCCGGGGAAGCCGGATATCAAACAGTATCAGTCTCTCTGTTCCGTCAATTGCTGTACCGGAAAAAAAATCCCAGAGTGATATCTCAACCGGACCGGTCACAACAGATACGAGAACTGCAACTACAACAGATAACCCAAGGCCTACGATAATGAGAGAGTGGCGAATAGTATTCATAAGATCAAAACAGACAATTGTTCAATAAATTTTTACCTAAAACAAGATAAGTAATAGCACCTTTAGGAACCAAATAATCATACTGAGGCATGTCTCATGAAAATAAAAAAAACATATATTATCAGTATTTGTCTGATTTTGACCTCCCTTCTGGTATTTTTACCCGTATCCGGATCAGATTCGGAGGCAGGGTCCGCTTCATGGCCGCGGACTGTGGAAGATGACCTGCACCATCTGGTACTCCTTGATGCAAAACCAGAAAGAATTGTTTCACTGGCACCATCAAATACAGAAATTTTATTTGCACTTGGTTTGTCTGACCAGATAATTGGTGTAACTGACTACTGTACATATCCGGATGAAGCACTTGAAAAGAGTACTGTGGGTGGGTTTTCAACGGTAAGTATTGAAAAGGTTATTGCCCTGAAACCGGATTTCGTTGTTGCATCTCCAGGCAATGATATGGAAATAATTGATCGGATATCATCACTTGGTATCCCTGCATACTACGTTGAAGCGAAAGATCTTGATCAGATATACATTACATTTGAAAAACTTGGACAACTCACCGGAACTGAAGAAAAAGCAATCAGCATTATTACTGATCTGAAAACCCGGGAAGAGGCTATTCGTGCGGAAGGTGAAAAATCATCGAAAAAACCGACCCTAGCCCACGTTATCTGGAATGATCCTATTTACGTAAGTGGAAAAGGTACATTCCAGGATGAACTGATTCAGATTGCTGGAGGGGTTAATGTATTTTCTGATAAGGAAGGTCATGCCATTGTAAATGTCGAAGAATTCGTTTATCGAAATCCAGATATTCTCATGATAAATTCAGGAAGTGGAATGGGGGGAGACAATTCAGATATTCTGGAATATTTTAAAACCGAACCCCGTTTATCAGGACTTTCAGCAATATTATCCGACAACATCATCAAAGTGGATAGCGATAAAGCAGATCGTGCAGGACCCCGTCTCTGGGATTTGCTCGATGAGATCGCTCCAAAAATCTGGGAATTATAACCTCCCTCCGATTTCTGAAGGTATTTCTCTCAATACAATAGTGGAGCCTATTCTGAACTGCAACAAAATGATTGATAATTCAATTCATAATCCGGATTAATAGTGCCTGGGTTATCCTGGGTATAAATGGACTGCATAGTGTATTATAATACTTTATTGAATATTTTCCTTCAATTAGTCTATTAGCAACTAATATCCAGCAAATGACACAAAATAGAGAAAAGTCATATTCTCACAGTGAGTATAAGAATGAGGTACCTGATAATGACGGACAATACCATACAGGGGAAGCGAAGTCCTGAGTACCTCGTTGAGATGTCAGAGTATCTGAATGCTCTTGCAAATCCCGTCCGGCTGCAAATTCTATCCTCCCTGGAAAGCCGCTCCATGGAATTGAAGGAAATTGCAACCATCACCCGGACAAGTTATGAGAACATCAGGAAGCATATGGACAAACTCCTTCTTGCTGGTCTTGTAAGAAAAGATGCAGGAATGAGCTCAGAGACCATGACCGGAATTCACCCGGTCTGGAAATATTCACTTGCACCAGGCGGTATGGAGCAGATTATTACCAATCTTTCCATGTTTTCAAAAGTCCCGCTTACCATCACCCATGCAGATCTCGCTGACCAGTTAAGTTCAATCAGAAAAGAGATCAGTTCACAGTTTGGAGTTACCTCTCCCTGCCTGTACCTGACATCCGGACCAGATGAGGGAAAGATATTCTCATTATCCGGAGAGAAAATCTCTCTTGGAAGAATTGATCCCAGTGATGCAAGTTATTCACAAAAGCAAAAAAATATCGTCATGCTCTCTCCGGATTACAAATCTGTCTCGCGTATCAGCAGGCCTCATGCGAGAGTATATCATAAAGCTTCGTGGGAGATTGAGGACTCTGGGAGTACCTCTGGTACATTTATCAATACTGAACCTATTCCTCCAAATACACGAAGAGAGATTAGTGACGGAGATATCATAATTCTCGGAACAGGTAATATGTCTGCGAGGTTCCTTTTTATCGCTGAATAAACAGTGGCATCTGAAAAACGGATCCTGTATGAATAAAAAATATATAACCTATACAATTTTTTGGATTATTACCGGATTTCTCCTTCTGCCCGGATCAGTTTTTGCTGAATCCGAGGGTGTGGACACGAATATTGCTCCGGGATCAAATATCTCTGCCCTGGGAACGAGTGATGATGAGGGAGATTATTTCGAGGAAAGGGAAAATCCTGCATTTCTTAATGTATCCGGGCCAATTAACGGCCCTTTTAGTCCGGAATGGATGGGGAGACGAGACAATGCACCGCCTGTTGCTGACTTTCCCATTCAGGACTGGCAGTTTCCCGTTGTATCTGTGGGAGTAAGTCTGGTTATCCTGGCAATTATGATTGCTGCCGGATTTGCCACGGGAAAACTTTATCACTTTACGGTATCCAAAAGAGCCTCCCTGTTATTAGCAGGTGGTCATTTTATCAGTGCCCTGCTAATTGGCGGGTTTACCATCATCCTCTATTCTCTCCGATCATCAGAACATATAATGGATCCTTTTATCAATACCATGTATGCAACCTTCGGGCTTCTTGCTTATCTGGCATTATCTTCATTGATTCAGGCCATTTCGGTATATAAATCCCGTCCACTCGTTCCCCTCCACCAGGGTCATATTCTCTTTGCGGTAATTGTAATTATTCTCCTGATGTCAGTCCGCATTCCGGTTGTTTTTTCTCTTCCTATGACAATTCTCGCAGCACTTATTGTAATAATCCCTGGAGCTTCTTTTTCTCTGATAACTAGCCATTTTATTCAGAAAAACGAAGATATAAGGCCGGATATTGAAAACGATCAGACAATCACCCGGTCTCTGCCCCTTATCCAGCACAATCTGCCTCCCACGTTTCCAGAAAAATTTACAACCAAGTACCATGACATATCAGTTATCGGAAGCGGTGGCATGGCAATCGTATACCGTGCGGTTCGCAATGACACAGATAAGACTGTGGCACTAAAAATTCCGTTTTCCACGGATGAAACAAGTGGCAGGACATTTTTAAATGAAATGTCTGTCTGGAAAGACCTCTCTCATCCGAACATTGCACAAATTTTTGACCAGAATATTTTTCCGGTCCCATACGTCGAACTTGAGTATGTCCCCCGTTCTCTTAAGGACTTAACTCTCCCAGTCCCTCCTCTTCATGCCATAAAAATCATCAGACAGGTTGGCGAAGCTCTTCGTTATGCCCATGAAAAGGGAATAATCCACCGGGACATTAAACCAGGCAATATCCTATTCACACCGGATGGAATAGTAAAACTTACTGACTGGGGTCTTTCCCGGTTTATTGAACGGAGTGAGGATACCAGGAATACGAGTTTCTCTCTTTTTTATGCAAGTCCTGAACAACTTGCTCCTGAAAAATATGGAAATGGTGACCAGCGGACAGATATTTACCAATTGGGAGTCCTCCTCTACGAACTGCTTTGTGGAACCCCCCCGTATGGAACACAAAATATCGGGGAGTTATTCATCAGGATCCAGAAAAACCAGTATGTTCTGCCTTCAGATATGAATAACGGACTTAGACTATTTGATGAAATCATTGCCCGTTCCCTGAAAGCTGACCCTGCAGAAAGATACCCGGATATGAGAGAGTTTTTAAAAGATCTGGATAAAATCGGAAAAAAAATTCAGGGCTAATATTCAGGGTTCTGTATATATCCTGTTTCAATGATGTGGACTTGCTGATTTGCTGGTGAATAACTGGATAAGGAAATCAGAGTTTCGTGGATATATATGCTTCACCGATACCGGATTTTAAACTGTCCAGAGAGATGGAATATGTCATTCCGGTTTTGAAAAAGCCCTCCAGCATCCCACTTTTTACTGTTGTTCCTCCCCGAAGTCGTTCACAGGTTGGAACGCCATAGCATGAACTGACATCGATAGATGGATTGGCAAATGTCACTTCCAATATGAGTTGATCACGGCCAGTTTTTCCTCCGGCTGTCTTTGTAGAAGTTATCGTGCAGGAATTGTCATTACATGGAGTCCATTCAACTATTCCTGACTCCCTGTCAAACCTGATGTTCTGGTACTGTCTGGACATACCATTTTTATTACTTTCACCTTCTTTCATGAGTGAAACACGAAGAATATCTTTTTCTCCATAATCAGTAAGGAGAAATGAAATGGTTGCAGGTTCAATAGAAGTGGACATATCTGAGGCCATTACTGGCTGGCAGAAAACCAGGATTAAAATCCCTATTATTATGGAGATATGTCGGATTTTTACAAGTAATCGTCTGTTTTGATTCATAAAAGACCTGGGAATATGTATTGAATGGTTCTTTTTACTCATACATAATAAAACTTGAACCACCTGGTTGGATATATTACCTCATAGTATCATCTTATTTATCTTTGCTTATACTTACCAGTAGTAAAGAAATTTGTTCACTGTGGTGGTATGTCAACCTCAAACAGAAATTGTGCATGAGATCGGTTTCCTGTATCTCGTTGTTGGTGATGGCTTTCTTATCACCAGATGTAATTCTGCGTGAGAACTAAACAAGGAAATTCCAGTTCTTTATTAAGATATACCATAAGTTGCAAATCAGGTATGGAGAAATCCATATAAATGAACAAACAATTATCAAAAAACCAGGATAATGATGAAAAAAATGCCTTTATCTGAAAAAATCTATTCTTCAGGGTTAGCGATGATTACAATTTTAATCCTCGCTTTTTTCCTTTTCCAGTGTGTCATGGCAGCCGAGAGTAACGAAAGCATCGATGCAGCCGGGCGTGTGACTGTCACCAATGTGAATCTCGATCCATCTGTCCTCATGACAGGTGATGTCGGCCTTCTGACCTTTACGATAGAAAATACCGGCAATTCAAACGTAGTCATCACTGATGCCCATCTCATCTCAAAAGACATTGTTGTCCTTAACAGTGATGTTTATTCCAGCAGCAGGACCATTGGAGCTGGAACAAGCATGGATTTTACCTTTACCATCCTTGCAGATCAACCTGAAAATATCTATTATCCTACCTTTTACATCAATTACCGGGATGCAGGAAGTCTGCGATACAATGTTCCGGTTCGTGTTGAAGAACCGCAGGTAGCGGTATCAATATCAAATATACCTGAGGTTTTTTCAAAGGGTGTTACCAGTAAAATCAGCCTGATGATAGGGAATGCAAAAAGTGTCAACATGACTGGTATTACCATCATTCCGGTAGGAGATGGGATAAAAGTCAATCGGACATCGGCATTCATCGGAAACCTCCCGGCCCATTCAGAGAAAGCGATTCAATTTGAGATAACGCCGGAAACTGAATCAGAACTCAAATTTGATATTCGATATACCTGCGGTATGAATGCCCATGAAACCACGTATTCTATCCCTGTCAGCCTTGGGGCCGATAAACAGGCAGCAGATCCGGTCATAAACAATGTAGAAATTACTTCCGGGTCTAGTGGAGTAACCATTTCAGGAGATGTTTCAAATGCAGGAATATCTGATGCCTATGGAGTTATTGTAGCACTTGAAAGTGCTACGGATGATAGTGGAAATCCAAATCAGAAGTATGTAATCGGCACTATTACTTCCGGAGATTATTCTAGTTTTGAATTAACAGTCCCACAAAATCTTAAATCTATTCCCTTGGTTGTGCAGTACAAAGATCAGTCTGGAAACCAGTTTTCAAAGACGGTAAACCTGGATAACGATCAGGCAGGGGGAGGAGTATTTAGTTCAGAAATGAGCGGAGCTCCCGGCGGTGGATTTCCGACAGGAGGATCACCACCATCAGGGTTTAATCAGGCCAGCGGTGCTACTGGCACTTCAGGAAGCAATCGGGGAGGAGTAAATCCGATGAATCCATTGTCAGGAATGGGTTCAGGAATGAACAGCCTTCCAGTAATGGAGATCATCTACGGAATTATCATAGTGATAGTGATCGTTGTTGCCTGGATTATCTGGAAGAAAAAAGGTGGGGGAAGGAAAATTAATAACTCCTCCAAATAATCCGGATTAAAAATGACAGATGAAGTTGTACACCTGGAAAATATCTCAAAAATTTATCCCCTTGTTTCAGGTGATGTCCTCGCACTTGATAATATCTCACTATCAATTAAAACCGGAGAATTCGTTGCCATTATCGGACCATCAGGATCAGGAAAATCAACCTTGCTTAACCAGCTTGGTTGTCTGGATGTGCCAACCTCTGGTGATCTAAAAATAGATGGCAGGAGTATCACCCAGATGAGCGATTACGAACTTACCCATCTTCGTCTGATTAGCATCGGGTTTATTTTCCAGAAATTCAATCTCCTCCCTCTCTTATCTGCATATGAGAATGTGGAATATCCATATACGCTGAAATACCGTAAAAGGGACTCATCAGGCAGGGTTTCGAAACTTCTTGCCATGGTAGGGATAAATGAAGAGTTGGCAAAGCATAAACCAAGTGAATTGTCAGGTGGTCAACAACAACGGGTGGCAATTGCACGTTCGCTTGTAAATAATCCTAAAATTCTCCTGTGCGATGAACCAACAGGAAATCTGGATTCAAAAACAGGTCACCTCGTCATGAATATGTTAAAAAAGTTAAATTCCAGGGGAAAAACCCTGATCATCGTCACACATGATCCTGGAATTGCTGCTCTGGCAGATCGCATCATCACAATCCGGGATGGACAAATCGTTTCAGATGTGGGGAATGTATCATGAAAGATATCATTTTTGCGATGGCTGTCAGGAACGTCAGAATTAATATCCTTAGATCCATCCTCGCCGCAATTGGAATTACCATAGGCATTATTTCGATCGCATCCATGGGAATGCTTGGAACAAATATGACCGCATCAGTGACTGATTCTCTCTCATCGATGGCAGATAAATTAACCGTCAATCCATATTCCGGAAAAGGAGGCGGAGGGGGAGGGGGCCCTCCAGGGATGGGGAGCGAGAGTGACAATCTGACTAAAAAACAGTTCAAGGATATTGAAAAGATAGTAGGAAAATATGGGTTTGTGTATGGTGTTCATAATATCCGTGCCAAGGTAAAAAAAGGGTCTGATGAATGGAATACCCAGGTGTATGGTCTTGAAGTATCAGCGATGAGGACCATCCTTGATAACCTGACTGCCGGTGGATATCCCAGTAGTGATAATTCGGTTCTTATTGGTACCAGGTTTGCATCAGATAATGACCTGGAATTAGGATCCAGGTTTTCAGTCGGTGGAAATGGTGTGAAAGTGTCAGGAATTATCGAATCCCGGGGTATGACCATGGACCTGAATACCGATAGTGCCATTGTGATGACTAAGGATAAGTATGAATCCCTTTTTGGGGCAAAAGATGAATTTGGACAGGCAAATATCGTCCTGAATGATATTAATGATGCTGAAACGGTAACAAATGCAATTGAGTCTCAGATGAACCGGCGCGAGGAGAATGTCAGGGTACAGGACAGTAGCCGAATGGTGTCCATGATTTCATCATCGGTAACTACTATTACAAGTTTCGCCTCTCTCATCGCTAGTATTTCCCTTCTTGTCGCAGCAGTATCCATTTTTAATATTATGATGATGTCTGTTACCGAAAGAATACGGGAGATAGGAGTACTACGAAGTATTGGAACACAAAAGAAAGAAATCCTTCGTATGTTTGTCTATGAAGCAACACTTATCGGGATTATCGGGGCAATACTGGGAATGGTTTTCAGCCTGGTCATGGGATATTTCTTCATCTTAATAATGGTCGGAAGTGTGAAGTATTTCTTCACGTATGAAAGTCTTATTCATCTTCCGTATGCAATGGCTGTAGGCCTTGTTATCTGTATTTTCTCCGGTCTTTACCCGGCCTGGCGTGGAGCACAGATGGATCCGATAGAAGCGTTACGGGCGGAATAAGCCTATTCTTTTTTCGAAAAACATGCAACCGGCTGTTTGCAATTTCCAACCACCTGTTTTGAGTGTTTTTATATCCTGACAATGAAACTAGTACATTGTACCTGTATCGGGTACAGAATACGTAAACATCCGGGATATTCGGCTTGCAGATCCATTCTGCACCGGAATAAATTTCCATCTTAGAATCATTTCTATTTTATCTGAATAATCGTATCTAAACATGTAAGATCCCTCCCTGAAACAGGCATTTTCTTCGTATTTACAAATTTTTAATCTTCAGAACTCTCCCTGATCATCGTAAGCACCATCTTAAACCGGCTTATCGCTTTTACTGCGTGAGGAATATGAGCTGGAAAGATTATTGTTTCTCCTTGTGTCAACCGGGAGGGAACACCATCAACAGTTACTTCACATTCGCCCTCCAGTACTGTCACTACTGCATCAAAGGGGGCTGTATGATCTGAAAGTCCTTCATCAAGGTCAAATGAAAACAAGGTAATAGATCCGGATTTCTGGGTAATTATCATACGGCTTGCGATAGATCCTTCCTGGTACTGGATAAGATCTTTCAGAAGGAATTTTTTTCCAAGCAATTCCTGGCGGTTTTTATCAGCCATGTAAGTCCTCTGTGAATACAGCGAAAGATTGGTCTTGCCTTATATTAAAAATACGGGTAATATCCGGACAAATGATTATTTTATCGGATGGTTTGTTGAAAGGAAGGATCTGTCAGATTATCGCTGGTTGTTGTGGTTTTGAACTGATTGTACACAGAGAAACTTGTAAACAAGGGATAAGATTCATATGAATTCCAAATATATTAAAAATTTTCAGAGGGATCTATAAATCAAAACAACTTTCATAGATACTGGTAACTGTGATATCAATTATTCCTCTGACATCTTTCTGTATAAAAAATGCAGCACTTCTCTATTCACAGGTATTTCTCAATGATGAACCGACTACCCTGCTTCATGATCCTGATCCCTCTCAGTTTCTTTCATTTGCAGAATTCTATGTTCAGGCATTAATAACTAAAAATCTCAGTTTTGTTGCAAGAGACGATAATTCCTCTGATATTATTGGCTTTATCTTCTGCCTTGATCTGTTATCAGACATCAGGGATGAAGGGGAAGAAATGGTTTGTTTTCTCAATCAATTCAAAGAAACCGTTGCTATGATGGAGAACCTTGAGGAGAAATATCTTGATCTTTCACAGATATCTTTTGGTAATGTGGTCCATGTTTTCCAGATAGGTGTTCATGCCAGGTACAGGCGATCAGGCATAGCAAAATCCCTCATTACCAGAGTAATTGAAAATGGCAAGAAAATGGGTTATTCTCAAATTATTGCTGACTGTACAAGTATGGGATCAGTTTGTTCCTTTGAATCATGTGGGTTTGTATGTCTGGGCTCGATACCCTACGAATCATTCACGGTTGATGGGAACAGGTTTTTTTCTGATCTACCCGGGGATATGCACCTGGTATTGAAAAATATCTGATTGTACCAAATGAGTATCTCGGAGATAAAACCGTTCCTCCTGCAGGATCAGGATATTAATTCATACATAATGGGCAATTTTTTGATAAAAAAATCCCGGATTCATACCGATACCTATATCTGGATATTCATGGAATCACAACTCATGAAATTATTAAAAGGATTGTTTGGCATGATCCTGGTTTTCTTGTTTCTCATCCAATCAGGTTGTGGATGCACTACTTTTGTGGTGACTGATGAGGCTTCAGAAGACGGATCGGTCTTTGTTGGTCATACAAATGACGGATTTGGAACAGGCCTTGTTGCTAACCGGATACGAGAAGACATGGTTGTTTTCAGGCATGTTCCGGCAAAAGATCACATGGAAGGAGCGAAAAGACAGGTAATTTATGATCCAAATTCAGGAGGAGAATTTTTAGGAGAAGCTCAATCATCAGGAACTGAATCGGTGGTTATTGGAGAGATTCCGGAAATAAACCATACGTACGCTTATATCACCGGCAGTTACGGAATAATTAACGAGCACCAGTTAATGTCCGGAGAATGTACGGACTATGCTAAAATTCATCCTTCTGCGGAAAAGGACAAACGAATTTTCTACAGTTCAGAACTCTCAAATATTGCACTGGAACGATGTAAAACCGCCAGAGAAGCGGTGCTGCTCATTGGTGACCTCATTGAGAACTATGGATATTACGGAACTGGAGAAACCCTGATTTTTGCAGATCCGGAGGATGCGTGGGTTATCGAGATGTGCGGGGGAACACCGGATGGGAACGGTGGTTACTGGGCAGCACAACAAATCACGCCTGGTCATGTATTTGTTGCTGCTAACGAATTCCGGATTCGGGAACTTGATTACAATAACCATCAACAGTTATTTTCAAAAAAACTGTTTGATGATGCTCAAAAAATGGGATGGTATGATCCATCAGACGGACCACTTGACTGGGCAAAGGTGTTTGGAATCGGTGAATATTCCCATCCATATTATTCCCAAAGCAGGGTATGGAGAATTATGGATGTTCTCGCCCCATCCCTGAAATTATCACCATATGTAGAGGGACCATTCTCGAAAGCCTACCCATTCTCAATAAAACCAGACGCTCCGGTTAATACATCAAAAACATTCTCGCTCTTCAGAGACCATTATGAAGGAACGGTATTTGATCTCACCGCTGCTCCGGCAGGTGGCCCGTTCGGAGATCCGTACCGGGTTTGGGGGCCGTTTGATCTGCATGATGCTCTATATGATGGGCAATTAAAACCCGGTTCCTGGGCTAGACCGATTTCAACAGATCCCTGCGGGTATTCATATGTCTGCCAGGCTCGGAAAGATCTTCCTGCAATCATCGGAGGTATCTGCTGGCTTGGGCTTTCCTCACCTGCAGAGACCTGTTATGTTCCCTTCTATGCAGGCATCTACCGGCTCCCGACACCCTATCTCCACGGTTCTCATTGGGATTTTAATCTTAATACTGCCTTCTGGCCATTTGAACTCCTGCAGAACTGGGCCCGGTTCATGTATTCAAATATTTCTCCGATAATTAAAGAAGAACAATCGCGGTTAGAAGGAGCCGCTCTTGCCAGACAACCTGAAATTGAAGCAAAAGCACTCGAACTTTATAAACAAAATGTTACTGAAGCACGAATGCTTCTCACCTCATACACAAACCAGACTGCGATAGATACCATCAATTCCTGGATGGACCTGACGAAAAATGTTATCGTAACTTATAGAAATGGGAATTACAACGATGTCCAGAATAAAAGCATTAAAAATATCGGTTATCCTGAATGGTGGTATGAAAATTCAGGTTACCAGTACGGACCTCGTGTCTATGATATCCAGGGACTAACATCAATTCCAAATGTTAAGTATACCGGAAAAGTTGCAAATGTTACTGGTGATCCGATCATGTATATCAGGGAATACCAGGTCTGATTTTTTTTTATTTTTTTCATTATCATTCAATTTAGATAAAGATTTACTGAATGAGGATTTACATCTCCATTTCACTAATCCAGTTAATACATCCAGGTGGCATTTGTTATCATCTAAAAACCATAATTTCTTTTACCTGATATCTCCAATACATTAGTATGTCATGCCATATCATGACACGGTGACTGATATGAAACAAGGGATTTCCTACTGTATTCTGGTAAGCATACTCATCATGGGAACACTTTTGTTCTCCGGGTGCACAGAGCAATCTGCTCCTGAAACAACTGAAACGATTAAAATTGGGGTTGTGGCTTCCATGAGTGGCCCTGCCAGCACTACCGGTAAAGACATATGGCAGTCAGCAGAACTTGCTGCAAACGAGATAAATGCAGACGGTGGTGTTCTCGTTAAAGAACTGAATAAAAAGATCCCGATTACTCTGGTGCAGGGTGACGATGAATCCACCCGGGAAGGAGGAATTAAGGCAGTATCCAAGTTAATTACCCAGGATAATGTAGACCTTCTTGTTGGGGGATATTCCAGTGCGGTTGTATCAGCCCATCAGTCTATTGTTGCAGACAACAAAGTCCCGTATATCATTTCCGGCGGATCAAGCACGGCAGTATCACACCGGGATGATATTGACACGAGTTACATGTTTTTCCATCGTCCAAACACAGATGATTCGGCAAAAGCAAGTGTTATCTTTATCAATGAAGTAGTTAGGCCTGAAATTTATAAAAAATTCAACCTCCCTGAAGATCGCCCATTACGAGTTGCACTCATCTTCCAGGATAGTCCTTTTGGAAAGGGTCAACAGGAAGCGGTTTTACATCTGATCAAAGAAATGGACCTACCGATTGAAATTGTCGCAGAAGAGACATTCAAGATGGGGGAGTCTGATTTCAGGACAACACTGACATCAGTTAAATCCAAAAAACCTGACCTTATCTACGCGGTTACATTCCTCAATGAACTTATTCCCCTCACCCAGCAGGCAAAACGGGATGTTGGAATGAACACTCTCATATTATCAATCGAAAACAATGATGATCCTGATTATTACACGGGAGTAGGAGAATACGGAGATTATACCCTGATGGAAAGCAGGTTCAGCCCGTATGCAATTCCAAAAGGAAGTACGAGTGAGATGACAAAACAGTTCCTGGATAACTTCAAACAAAAATACGGTGGTTTTGCAGGAATGATGGGCGCCGCTACGTATGAATCTATATATATTGCTACAAAGGCCATCGAAGAAGCAGGAACCACGGAAAAAGGTGCTGTTCAGAAGACTCTGTCAGATCTAACCACAGATCATATGATGGAAGTCATGAAAGATGGGAAAATTACGTTTTCACCAGATTACCATGAAAGCAGCTTTGACCTGTATGTTGAACAGATGAAAATAGACCCGGCAGTTGGTGAGATAAGGCCTTCCATCGTCTGGCCGGAGTCTATTAAAGAGAAAGGATTTGAAATACCTGACTGGTACCAGCCAGGATCCACCTGAATCTTTTTGCAGGCTTTTGAATGGATGGTAATTTTGAGATAATTGCCCAGGTTCTTTTCTGGGGTATTTATTCCGGGTGCATTTACATTCTTCTTGCAACCGGGCTGAACCTTATCTTCGGGGTAATGAAGATTGTAAATTTCGCTCATGGCGAATTTCTCATGCTTGGGACATATATCACGTTCTTCTTGTTTATCATGAGTGGGTTTAACCCGTATGTTCTGTTATGTGCATCCATTCCCCTTCTGGTTGTGATAGGAATTATTGTGGAAAGACTGTGTTTCAGACCAATTCTGGGAACGGGAAAATTGAATGAAATATTCGTGAGTATTGGTTTGATTTACATCATCCAGAACCTTGTCGCACGGATATGGACTGATGAATGGAAGACAATCCAGAGCCCATACAGAGATATAACCCTGGATCTCGGAGTGATATATGTTCCTTTGGATTACCTGATTATCATGGCTGTAACGGCTATTCTGCTTATCGGACTCTATCTCTTTCTGCATAAAACCTGGATAGGAACTGCAATCAGGGCGACCAGCCAGGATAGGGCCGGTGCCATGCTGATGGGAATCAATGTGGAACGGATGGACATGATTACCTTTGGAATCGGAGCTGCACTGGCCGGGGCAGCAGGTACTCTCTGGGCTGTGAGTGGCCAGGTATTTAATCCGTACATGGGCTCAATACCCGCAATTAAGGCATTTGCAATCATTATCCTGGGAGGCCTTGGGAGTATACCCGGAGCGATTATCGGTGGTCTTGCAGTAGGTCTTGTAGAAAACGGGGCTGCTTACACTCTTGGAGGTGCCTGGAAAGATGCCGTTTCATTTATTCTCCTGATAATCGTCCTTATCATTCGTCCGACTGGTCTTTTCGGGGAGGATGAGGAATGAATCTTTCATTTATCCGTGAAAAAAAAATTAGTCTGCCGCTCATTACCATTATCATAGCCCTGGTTCTACCTCATATCCTGGGTTCAAATCTCTATTTCCTCACCGTTTTAAACCTGATGCTGATATTCATCATTTATGCATCGGCCTGGAATTTTCTCACGTTTTCAGGACAGGGTTCTCTTGGCCATGCAGCCTTTTTTGGTATGGGTGGATATTTTTCATCCCTGATTGCAATCAAGGCAGGAGTGCCATTAATTATCGCGATTATCGCCGGAGCTGGTCTTACATCTGTAATAGGGGTGCTAATCGGCATGACCTGTGTCAGGCTTCGTGAATGGTTTCTGGCCATGGTAACTTTCGGTTTTGCAGTGATAATCCAGACTATTGTTGTCATCAGCCAGCTTAACCCCATCACCGGCGGCTGGGACGGATATGCAGTCCCAAAACTTATTCCACTATCTATTCCTGGATCACAAATGATTGAGTATTATTGTATACTCATAATTGCCATAGGTAGCATTCTTCTATTTCAATTCCTGCTTAAATCAAAAACCGGTCTGGCCCTTGCAGCTATTCGTGAAAATGAAATGGAAGCCAAGGCTTCAGGAATTAATCCGGTGCCCTTCAAATTATTTGCATTTGGAATTAGTTCATTCATCACCGCTATAGCTGGAGCACTTGAAGTTGCCCATTTCGGGTACATTTCTCCTGAAATTTTCGGGACCGATATCTCTTTCTGGCCGATAATTTATTCAATTACCGGAGGACTTGGAACTCTTGCTGGTCCGGTGGTTGGAACAGTTGTCATCAGTCTATTATGGGAGGGCCTTAATGCCCTTGGCCTTACCTATGAACGGTTTATTGTTATTGGTGTTTTGCTCATTCTGACAATAATATTCCTGCCAAAAGGATTGGTATCTCTCCCGGATGCGATAAAAAATTTAAAAAAGGATGGTAAGTAATTACATCCCCAGATATGCTTCTTTTACATGTTCATCATGTAACAGTTCAGTTGCAGATCCAGAGAGGACAATTCTTCCATTTTCAAGGATATATGCACGGTGGGATATCTCAAGGGCACGTTTTACATTCTGTTCAACTAAGAGAACAGTAAGTCCTTTTTCATTAAGACTCCTGACGGTATCAAGCACTGTATGAACGTATTTTGGAGAAAGTCCAAGAGAAGGTTCGTCTAGGATTATCATCTCCGGCCTTGACATAAGACAACGTCCGATTGCCAGCATCTGTTGTTCACCGCCACTGAGAGTTCCAGCTAACTGATCTTTCCTGGACTTTAGGACCGGAAAAAGTGAATAAATATAGTCAAGGTCCTGCTGTTTCCGGTCCATGTAGGATCCCAGCATCAGGTTCTCCTTAACGGTCATTTTCCCGAATAATTTCCGTTTTTCCGGAACCAGGTTTATGTGATTGCGGACAATAGCGTAGGTGGGAAGCCCAAGTAGTGGGACACGAGAAAAAGAAATTTTACCGGTTTTTACCGGGAGAAAACCCATGACCGATGATACAAGCGTCGTTTTACCCGAACCATTCGATCCAATCAGGGTTACAATCTCTCCTTTTTTAACTTCAAGATGAACGTCCCATAATACCTGGAGACTGGCATATGAGACAGACAGGTTTTCAATTTGTAGCACTGATTACCCCTGGAAATGGTATTGTTCACCAAGGTATGACTCAATAACCCGTTCATTAGAGGCAACTTCTTTTGGGGTTCCTTCTGCTATCTTTTGCCCCTGATCCAAAACCACCACCCGGTCAGATACTTCCATGATGATCCGCATGACATGTTCGATCATGAGAATGGTCATACCCTCATTTTTCATTGAACGAATCAGATTTATTGCTTCTTTCCCTTCACTGGGAGTAAGTCCGGTCATCAGTTCATCAAGAAGCAGCATTTTTGGTCTTGATGCCAGAGCACGGGCAAGCTGGGTCTTTCGGAGTTCAATGGTGTTCAGATTACCCAGAGGATTGTCTGCCTTTTCCAGGGGAAAACCCACCCGGTGCAGACATTCCATCGCTTCTTCTGAAGCTTCTTTCATCTTTGGCTTGTGACCATTTCCATACAGTGCACTGATCATTACCCCTTCTTTGGCAGATAATCCTGGAAATGAGCGGGGGTGTTGAAATGTTTTTGATATTCCCTTTTTGCAGATGGCATCCAGCGAGAGACGGGTGATATTCTGCTTTTGGAAAAAAATCCCCCCATTATCCGGATGGCATACACCGGAGATCATATTAAGCAGAGTAGTCTTCCCCGCCCCGTTAGGGCCGACAAGACCAAGAATCTCCCCCTCTTCCATGGAAATATCCACATTGGAAACGGCTTTCAAACCGCCAAATGATTTGGATACACACTTCACATCAAGCATATTATATCACTGTGAGAATCCTTGTCATGATATGTGTTAGCATGTGACATAAATGTATCACAAAATCCAAGGCAAAACCACATGGATCCTGAAAGCATACATGAAAAGAGTTAATATTAAGGTGAGATTTAAAAAAAAGAAAGAGAAGATTGTCGGTTATTCTGTTGTAAACCGCCCCATGGACTGGGAAATCCGGTCAATTGAAGCAGTTGAATCGGTTATGACCCGGGTAATCTGATCAAGGGCAGCAGATGCCTCTTCGGTAGCAGCAGATGAGTCAACCGCTTCTTTTGCTGCCTGTTCTATAAGGTTGCCAAGTTCATGAACACTGGCAGTAACCTCCTGCACTGATGCAGCCTGCTCCTCACTGGCTCCTGCTACTTCACCGACCCTGATTGATACTGTCCCTATTGCTTCAGCAATCTTGTTAAAGACTGTAAGGGTTTCTTTGACTGCAACATTTCCTTCTTCAACATCAACAAGAGATGTCTTCATGGATTCAGTTACCGCATGAGATTTCTTCTGGAGATCTGATATGAGTGTGGCAATTTTTTCTGCAGATTTTTGTGATTCCAGAGCCAGAGATTTCACTTCATCTGCAACCACGGCAAATCCAAGGCCTGCATCACCTGCTCTTGCTGCTTCAATCGCTGCATTCAGAGCCAGAAGATTGGTCTGGTCTGCAATAGAACTGATGACATTAACAATCGTTCCGATATCCTCCATCTGTTTTCCAATCTCTTCTACGACATGGTCAGTTTCATTTACTGATCCGGAGATCTTCTGCATACCATGTTCAACTCTTCCAACCAGTGCAGAGCCTTGCCGAGATAGGTCATCAGTTTCCTGCGTCAGGTTTGCCACTTCATTAGCCTGTCCTGCTACAGAACCTACGGTAATTGAGAGATCACTCATCGCCTGGAGAACCTGCGATACACCCTCTCCACTCTTTTCTGAAAGATCACTGACGACAGCGGCATTATGTGACAGGTTTTGTGCACCGGCAGTAACTTCCTCAACACTAGCACTGGTCTCTTCCATTCCGGCAAGGAGTGAATCAACTTCCTTTTTGACCTGTCCGATTGCCTGCCCTGATTCAATTCCGATTTTATTGAGAGAATCGCGGAAAGGTATGAAATCGCCCTTCACTTCAACAGTATCGTTAAACCTGGCTGAAAAGTCTCCCATTGCATATGCTCCGGCCAGGTTCATAGCTTCATTTACAGGGGCTATGATGTGTTCAAGTGTCTGATTAATGCCGTCAATAATGTCATAGTACCCACCCTTAAACCGCCTGGCGTCACCACGTATGTTCAGATTTCCTTCTGCTGCCCCATTTGCAAGGGTTTTGGTCTCATCGATAAGACTGTTGATTGTTTCAGCGGTTAGCTTTAATGCAGGACCTATTTCATCCCTATCGTCCATAATTGGGACAGATGATACTTTTTCTCCACCCGCAATCTTTTTCATGATGCCGATTACTTCATTCTGGAGATTATTGGCAAAATTATCCATGGTCCCGGAGAGTTCTCCAATCTCGTCTTTTCTGGTCATGCCAAGTCTCATCCCAAGATGGCCGTGATTCATTTCCTCGATCATTTCGACTGTCTTAGCAAGAGGCCCGGTAATACTCCGGGTCAGGGCATATGCAAATCCGATACCGATAATAGCACCAATGATGGTCACAATAATCATGGTGGCCTTTGCTGTCTCGGCGTTACGGTCGTTTTCAGCTTTAATCTCTTCTGCAACCTTAAGGTTTGTCTCCATGAGAGTTGTAAGAGCAGCATTACACTGGGCCCGGTAATTGGCAAGAGTTGTACCGGCAGAAAGGGAAGCAATTGCCTCCGGTATTTTATCTTGTTTTGTGAATTCAACGGTTTTCATTGATTCAGTATAGTACCCTTTATATGCGGTCTTAAAAGATTCGAATATCTTGCGTTCTTCAGGGTTCAGATTGACTTTATCAATAAGGAGAATCTGCTCATCAACAAGTTTTAATGCATCATCACCAGATGCAAGACTTATTTCCCGTTCTGCTGGGACAAGCATACCTTTATATACATCACCCCTGAACTGTGTGAACGCTCCGTTAATTACACCAATATACTGGATTGGAAGAAGGCGATCCTGGTACATTTCTTCACTCTTATCCGCCAGGTTGCTAATGAATACAAAACCCACCCCGGCGATAATCAGCATAATGATTATCGTAAGCAGGAAACCCCCAATCAATTTCTTTCCGATCTTTACATTTTCCAGCATGATCGTCACCTGATGATGTTCACTAGGATATTCATCTTTATAAAACAGATCCTGCTCCGGGAGAAAAACTCCTTCGAAGAGGGACTCAACTTTAAGAAAATGCTTTAATTTATCAGGTAAAATGGCTATGTATGGCCCCGGAAGGATCATCTCACTGTAAAAGGGGGATTTCATGGCATTCTCTCCCGGAACAGGCTATCCTCGAAAAACTTGCAACCGGAAATGAGGGTCTTACTTCAAAAGAAGCCGGATCAAGAATCCAGGAATTTGGAAAAAATGAACTCCCTGAAGGAAAAAAGACATCAGTAATAACAATTTTTCTCAGCCAATTTAAAAGCCCGCTCATTTATGTATTGATTGCAGCAGCAATATTATCCTGGTTTTTGGACCATATAACAGATGCTGCATTCATCACCATTGTTATTCTTATCAATGCAATTATCGGAACCATCCAGGAATGGAAAGCAGAACAAAGTGCCAAAGCATTACAACAATTATTCAAAATTACTGCCACTGTTACTCGTGATGGTCAGGAGAATAGAATTCCTGCAGAGGATCTGGTACCAGGCGATCTTGTTTACCTTGAGTCAGGAACACGGGTACCTGCTGATATCCGACTGGTTAAGGTTGCAGACTGCTTAATTGATGAATCTGTCCTGACCGGAGAATCAGTACCGGTCACAAAACAGGTTGTCTCCCTTCCTGATGAGATTCCACTTGGTGACCAGGTAAACATGGCATTTGCCGGAACAACGGTGGTCAGGGGTATTTGTCGTGGATATGTAGTGAACACTGGTATTTGCACTGAAGTTGGAAAGATAGCAACCGCTGTAGCTGATACCGTTGGTTCCAAACCACCACTCATCATCAGAATGGAAAAGTTCTCCCAGCATATTGCAATCGCTGTCCTTTTTGCAACGGCAGTACTTGGAGTGATTGCAGTAATGCAGGGCATGGGCATTATTGATGTATTCTTCTTTGCCGTAGCTCTGGCTGTTTCTGCAATACCTGAAGGATTGCCTGTTGCTCTTACGGTTGTTCTTTCAATTGCTGCTCACCGGATGGCAAAAAGAAATGTAATTGTCAGGAAGATGACAGCGGTTGAAAGTCTTGGATCCTGTACCCTGATAGCAAGTGACAAGACAGGAACCCTGACATTAAATGAACAGACGGCCCATATCGTTTATCTTCCCGGACGCGAAGAATATTCGGCATCAGGAACCGGGTATACCGGTGACGGAAAGATTACAACCCGATCGGGAATATCTCTGTCAGAACAGGAAACCGGAGAACTCCAGAGACTTGCACACATTGCAATCCTGTGTAGTGAAGCACAGCTTGAACCAGTAGATGAAGGCTGGCACTATTCCGGAGATCCAATCGATGTCGCATTTCTGGCACTTGCCCGAAAAACCGGTCTTGATACCACCCGTATCCAGAAAAGTGTTGAACGTCTCTTATTCATCCCTTTCGAAGCTGACCGGCGGTATTCTGCCGCAGCCTTCTCCAGCTTGGAGGGGGAATTATTCGGGATAAAAGGAGCAGCAGAAGCAGTAGTTCCCCATTGTGTCCGGATGAGAACAAAGGAAGGAGATATATCTGCTGATCAAGGTGAGCTCCTTGCAAAGGCCGAAGAATTGGCAGAGAACGGGTATCGTGTCCTTGCAGTTGCACAGGCAGTATCAAAAGGAATACCTGATGATCCGATAATAAACGGGCTTCCACCCCTTGTATTGCTGGGATATGTTGGATTTATTGATCCCATCAGGCCGGATGCACTTGATTCTATCAGGGAATGCCAGAAGGCAGGAGTTACTGTGGTCATGGTAACCGGAGATCATCCGGCAACTGCTCTAGCCATCGCCAAAGATCTTGGTATTGCCGACAACCAGGATGAGGTACTTACCGGCATGGAAATCGAAGCTCTTGGTTCAGTTGAGATACCTGAATTTTTTGACCTCGTCCAGAAAGCACGGGTTTTTGCCCGTGTTACTCCGGTCCAGAAATTATCCATCGTTGATGCTCTAATCAGAATGGGACATTTTGTTGCCGTCACTGGTGATGGAGTGAATGACGCTCCTGCACTTCGCCGTGCACATATCGGAGTTGCAATGGGTTCCGGGACTGATATTGCAAAAGACAACTCCTCGATGATTATTACTGATGATACCTTCTCATCAATCGTTGCCGGTATTGAAGAAGGGCGGTTTGCATACGATAATATCAGGAAAGTAACGTACCTGCTCGTATCTACCGGAGCAGCTGAAGTAATTCTTTTTACTTTTTCCCTTATTGCCCATCTTCCACTTCCGCTGCTTGCTGTCCAACTACTCTGGTTGAACCTGGTTACAAATGGAATTCAGCATATCGGTCTGGCATTTGAACCTGGAGAAAAAGGAGCAATGGAAAGACCTCCACGCCCGCCATCACAGGGATTATTTAATCCTCTGATGATAAGTCAGATTCTGGTTTCGTCAATCGTTATGGGTCTTATCGGATTTGCGGCCTGGTATTACCTGATATCGTCGGGTGTTGAAGAAAATACTGCACGAAACATGGCAGTACTTCTCTTTGTGCTCCTTGAAAATGTCCATGTGTTCAACTGTAGATCTGAGTACGTGTCAGCATTTAAAATGCCACTTAAAAGAAATCTCTTCCTTGTAAGTTCAGTCATTGCAGCCCAGGCATTACACCAGATTGCAATGAATATACCTGTCCTGCAGGAGGTTTTGGGACTCCAGCCGGTAACCTTGTCACAATGGGGTATTTTGTTAGCCCTGGCATGTATCACCGTCGTAATCATGGAGATTTTCAAATTAGTCTGGCCCCGGGTTGATAAAAGTCATCAATAACTTTTTTGATACCTGCAAAACTACAGGGTTCATATTCTTGTTTTACCAGAAGTATACACAGCATTCAGGTCATTATCCGGCATGTGGCGCTATATATCATGATGGACATATTCCAAAAACCCGGCACGACATACGGACAGTTTTTTGTTGTTATTGGAGCTGCCCTCATCAGTTTCTCCCCGGTATTTGTCGTTCTCTCCGGAGTCAGTGCATCAACTTCGGCATTTTACCGTATGGCACTTTCTCTTCCTCCTCTTCTCATCCTGGTAGTCCTGTTTAAAGCGAAATTATGGCAGGGAAGGAGAAAATTTGGTATTGCTCTTTTGTGTAGCATTGCATATACCCTGGATCTTTCCAGCTGGCATCAGAGTATTCTACTCATTGGACCGGGTCTCGCAACAATACTCGGGAATTTTCAGGTTTTTGTTCTGGCATTCTATAGTATCATTGTATTTCATACCCGGGTTAATGCCCGTATTATATTTGCCATTCCTGTTTCAATCATCGGTCTCTTCCTGATATGCAGACCCGGAATAGAGGGAGGATCAGATGGTTTTTTGATTGGCATTATCCTGGCTCTTTCAACAGCAATCTGGTACGGAAGTTATGTCCTGCTCCTTCGTTCCCTCCAGGTTACCTTTGATATGAGTGGAAAGATAGCCAACCTCTGTATGATATCAATCCTGACAACGATTATCACCGGCGTTATTGTTATCGGTACCGGGAACAGTTTTTCAGTACCTGGAATCGATTCCTGGATTTACCTCTCCGGGTATGCGGTAATCTGTCAGGTCGTCGCCTGGGTTCTCATCTCTGCAGGTCTTTTATATACTACTCCGATAAAAGTGGGATTAATTCTCCTGCTCCAGCCTGCCGGAGCATTTATCTGGGATATTCTAATATTCCGGCTTCCATTTACAAGCGTAACCCTGCTTGGAGTACTCCTTACCCTTGGAGCAATATATCTGGGATCTACCAGTGATAGTTCACCAATACCACAGGCGAAAACTGATGAATGAGCGGATTAAAATAATTAAGGAAAAAAATAACTTCCTTTTTTTGTAGAATCCCTAAATCCAGGTAATTTACTGTTCAGGATCAATTCGATCATACTCATATGCCAGAGAAATGTATCATACAGGGTAATTGAAAAGAAATTTTACAAAAAGAGGATGAAATTTTTAAAAAATGAAAGATAAAAGTAAGAATTTAGGTTAATATCCGCGAATTTCAGCCCTTACCTTTTCAAGGTTTTCAATCCTCTTTTCAAGGGCCGGGTGAGTTGAGAAAAGACCTGCAAGAGTCTTTCCTGAAAGGGCAGGAATAATATAGAAAGCATTTGCTCCTTCTGCTGCTACTTTTGCCTGGGTCGGCAGGCGATCCATTTTTCCACTGATTTTTTGAAGTGCGGATATCAATGCATCAGGGTTGTTGGTAATATATGCTGCACCCCGGTCTGCTGCAAATTCACGGTACCTGGAAAGGGCCATCATCAGAAGTGTTGCAATAACCCATACTACGGCTGCGACAATTCCTGCAATTATCCAGGCTCCACCCTGTTCACGGTTGCTGAATATAGAGGCAAAGAGGAAATTGTTCATGATCATAGATGCAATCATGGCGACAAAGCTTGCAACAGTCATGGTCAGGATATCGCGGTTCTTTACATGCGAGAGTTCATGGGCCAGCACTGCTTCAAGTTCATTTTGGTTTAAAGTCTGCATGATTGAGTCAGTAACTGCAACCACGGCATGTTTCGGACTTCTGCCCGTTGCAAATGCATTAGGCATTGGTGAATGCATGACGGCTATACGTGGTTTGGGTAGTTCTGCTTCTGCACATAATTTTTCAATGGTCCGGTGGAGATCCGGAGCCTCGTCGTATTCGACGATCTTCGAACCGGTGCTCATAAGTACCAGTTTATCGGAGAAGAAATACTGGACAAAGCCCATAACTACGGCTATTACTATGATAAGGCCGGAGGGAAGACCAAGGGCAAACAGGACTCCCATGAATACCAGATAGACTAGTAAGAGCAGGGCCCATGTCAGGAGTATTCTTCCTGTAAGCCCTGTATCACGTTTCCATTTCATATTAGTCTAAGGTACTTTAATCTTTGAGGATAAAGAAGTATACCAAAACAATTGATAAGATGTCTGAACTTAGGAAGAAAGGATTTAATCAGGAATCGTAAATTCACACTCATCGCATAAATTGAAGTGAACATGTTTTTACTTCAGATTTCCCGCGTCATTTTTGATTGCCAGCATGACTGCTTCTTTCGGTGAATTACAGGAGATGATACCGGGGATATTCCACGTAGAAAGACCATATACCGGAATTTTCCTTTTTAGAGCATAGGATATTTCTGACAGGGTTCCATATCCACCCCCTATGGCAATCACTCCATCACTTGACCCAACAAGGATAACATTGCGTGCCTGGTCCATCCGAGTTTTTATCAAGACAGAAAGATATGAATTGCCTTTTTCTCCTGGAACAATCCCAATAGTAATTCCTCCAGACTGATATGCACTTTTACATGAAGCTTCCATAATTCCCCCCATTCCACCGGAAAGAAGAGATGCTCCGTTTTGGGCCAGAAGATGGCCAACTTCTTGTGCATATGACATTTCAAGAGCACTAGCATCAGAAGCTCCAATAACAGCAACCTGTTTCCTCGGAACCGTGTTTATCTGGTCATCATTATACATCGTATTTTTTATTGAAATACAAGCAGATAATTATTTTTTGTCACAAAACTGGAGATAAATCTAATGCAAACAATAAATCAAACTCTTTTTTGTCAGGATTTTATGGTGGAAATACTTATTGCCCATATATTACCATTTCATCTGGAAGATATGATCAGAAAAATAAACGAGCGTATAGAAGATTCTTTTGAGTGCAGGGTATTAGAACCTGTGGAATACTGGCTCTGGAAATTCAGGTATGTAGCATTTCTTGCGGTAATTTTTTGTGCTTTTGCATCAGTAGCCCTCTTTTTGATGGGAACATTTGAGATTCTTCAACCGGTTAAACAGATATTTCTCAATACAATCGGAATGAATGCAGGAAATGAACCATTAAAAAATGAAGAAGTCTTAAAAATTTTTATCGGGGCTCTTGACCTCTACCTCATAGCAGTTTTCTTTTTAATCTTCAGTTTTGGATTATATGAACTGATTATTTCAAAAATTGATGTTGCGAGAGGCAGGTGTGATGATGTTGACCATCCATTACTTCAGATTTCTTCTCTTGATGAACTGAAAAGTAAGATTATCAAGGTTATCATTATCATCCTGATTGTTGGATTCTTTAAAAATGTAATTTCGATGAAGATTCTCTTGGTAAGTGATGCATTCCTTCTGGCCCTGGCAATACTGGCATTATGCATTGGCTCTTATTTCCTGACTAAGAGTCACTAATTTTTATGAATAACTTGAAAAATCGGGATATTTTTTTATTCAACATAACAAAACGGATCATCCGCAGAAAAATCCAAAGACTTATGAAAAGCCCTGACTCTACATCCCCCGCCACACAGATCAAGAAACTGGCAGGCCTCACATTTCCCCCTGACCAGTAATTCTTTTTTTCGGAACATCTCAAGGACAGGATTAGTTGTGTCTGACCAGATATTCGAGAACGGTTTTTCCCGTATGTTACCGAGTAAAAAATTCGGTGTCCGGGCAAACTGGCAGGGATACACATTACCTTCAGCGTCAATATTTGCTACCCTGGATCCTGCACTACAACCTCCCTTCATGGATTTTAGCAGATCATATGCATCCTTAAGATCCGGTGAGTTGTCCTCCTCCATGGATTTAACAAGGTGAATACAGTCCTGTGGGGCATCGACAGTAAGAAACTCCATTTTTGATGGATCTGTCTCTTTTGCCCGTTTATACATTAGGGATAAAACCTCAATAACATCTTTTCTTGAGAGCTGGAGTTTTTCATACACATCAGTTCCCCGCCCGCAGGGAACAAGCCAGTACAGGCAGAACCGGCAGGCACCAAGATCTTGTGCAAGGGATATCAGGGGATTGAGTTCATGCATATTTTTCCTGGTTACGGTAAACCTGACCCCTACCCGGACACCTGCTTTTTTGCATGCAGAAAACGCCTGAATTGTCCGATCGAATGCACCCGGACTGTTACGGAACCGATCATGCATTTTTGCACTGGCCCCATCCAGTGAGATACCTACATAGGTGATTGCACTATCCCGGATCTTCTCTGCAACCTTGGGTGTTATGAGTGTTCCATTCGAGCTCAGTGCAGTTTTTATTCCGTTTTTTTCTGCATAATCAGCAATATTGTAAAGATCGCTTCTCATCAGAGGTTCTCCTCCCGTGAGAAGAATCAGTGGGACTTTGATGGTTGCAAGGTCATCGATACAGGAAAAAATCTCTTCGGTTGAGAGTTCATTTCCACTGGTAGCATCCGGGCCGGAACGGCTGTAACAATGAGTACAACCAAGATTGCAGGTATTGGTAAGGTTCCAGAAAATAACTGGCCTTTGTATTCCTGAAAAAGCAAGATATTTCCCAGGAACATTTTGAGGATCTGCACTTTTGTGTTTTATTACCGCACTGACAGTCCCTTTTCCATGTAAACACTGGGTGATTCGGTTCATTACAAATTCTCCCCGGAAATACCTATCCTGATATGTGGAACTCGTTTACATTCCTCAGTGCTGAATATGATAACATACTGTTCAATTCCAGTCTCTTCTGCCATTGACTTGATCTCTTCGGTAACAATTTCCTTATCATATCCATGATGCACTGTATACAAGGAATATTCCCATTTCCCCGGTATTGGTACCCGCTCGTAACAATGAGTGACTCCGGGGAATGCTGACAACAAGTGCCCTGCCTTTTCCCGGTCCGCATCAGTAACATTCCAGGCAACCAGGGCATTCGCAATGACACCAATTTTCCTCTGGTTAATTCTCGCCTTTATTTTCCTGATAACTCCGGTTTTTTTTAACTGACGAATCCGGATCAGCACTTCGTCTTCAGAAATACCAACCCGTTCTCCAACAGATGAAAATGGCTGAACCTGAAAAGGCAACCCTTTTTCGAGTTCTTTTATGAGAGTAATATCAACATTATCCAGAATCCGCACACACCACCTTTACTATTTGTTATAGTGGAAAACGAACATCAGCCTTATACTTTTTTACAGAGATGAGGTTTAATATATCACATTCCGGAATATTGGTCTGTTTCAGGATTTCAGAAATTAGTTCATCTATTCTATCATGGTCTTTTCCAATAAGGGTAAACCAGAGTGAATAATAGTGGTCACGAATAAAATTATGGGTGACCTCCGGAAATCCGTTTACAATTTCCGCAACAGCATGAATTTTTTCTTTAGAGACATGCATGGCAACAAGGGTTGCAGCATGCATCCCAAGATGCTTTGATTCAAGGACCGGAGAAATACTGCGAATAATTCCCATATCATGAAGACGAGAGAGACGACTGATGAATTCTTCTTCGCTAATGGTGACTCTTTCTGCCAGGACCTGGTATGGATGAGAGGTAAGGGGGAAGGAATCCTGGAGTGAATCAAGGATTTGCATATCGGTCTGGTCAGGTATGTACTCTGATTTCATTTCATTACTCCCGGTTTATACAGGCACCAGGGGTCAGATGAACACAAATCTGCGGTGACTTCATCTGGGGGAATAAGACCGTCACACCACCCGCTGGAAAAAAAATCAGATCCCCGGTAAGCTCGTGCCCGGCACCCCCCACAGATCTTTTTGTATTCACATATACCACATGACCCGGTAAGAGAATCCATATCCCGAAGTGCCGTGAAAATCTTTGAATTGTTCCAGATTTCGGAAAAACTGGTTTTCCTGAGATTACCTGCACTCACCGGGATATATGGACAGGGAGTAACATCACCATTTGCATATATCCTGCAATAATGAATTCCTGCTATGCATCCTCTACCCCAATGGGAATTGTTGATTCCAGATTCTTTTGCGATACGCCTGAACTGGGGTGCACATGTTGGTCTGACATTAATATCCAGGTTTTCGCAGGAAAGAAGTATATCCCTGATAATTCTTTCATACTGCTCCGGACTTTCCACTCCCATCTCCCTTCCCCTTCCGGTGTGTACCGGGAAAAAAATTTGGAAATCACGAACTCCCATCTCATTTCCAAACTGTATTACCCCCATTACCTCCTTTATGTCTGGTGAAATTACTGACATATTTATCTGAACGTAGAGGCCCTCATCCAGGCAATGACTAATCGCAGAAACAGCCCTTTCAAAGACTCCGTTTACCCCTCTGAAAGAATCATGTATTACGGGATTTACTGAATCCAGACTTATTGCAACTGCTTTTACCCCTGATTCCTTGAGTTTTTGAATTGTATCAATGTCAAGATAGTATCCGCTGGTACCAAGGCCAATGCGAAGGCCCTTTGAAAAACCGTATCGCGCAATATCAAAGATATCCGGACGTGAGAGTGGTTCACCTCCACTGAGTATCAAAACTGGTTTTGAAACCTCGCAAATCTGATCAATAACATGATACGCTTCTGCTGTACTGATAACTCCTTTAATCTCTGAATTACCTGCATTGACATAACAATGTTCACATTTCAAGGGACATTTCAGAGTAATGTTCCATGAAATGAGTTTAGGTAGTAATTTCTCTCCGGTCAATATTTCAATCCTATAAATATGATCCCTTCATGTATCTCTGCTCTCTTTTTGGATATCATCCTTTTTTGAACTTTTGGATTTATTCTCTTTCCATCTCTAAACAAAGATATCAGAATCATATAACAATTTCGGCTTAATGGGTGTCTTTAAACAGGAAACAGATAGTCAGAGTGAAGAATAGAAAATTGGATAAAAATTAGTCGGGTATATATCCCCAAGAGATTTTGAAAGTTGGTTGAAACTTAATAGTTTTCACACCAGAGTTCAAAGTATGCCTGGGCATGGTCACAGACAGGACATGGGTCAGGAGCACTGGCATTTTCATGGACATATCCGCAGTTTCTGCATTTCCACTTTGTCGGTGCACTTCGTTTAAAAACAATTCCCTGCTCAATATTTGCGATAAGCTTTCGATACCTTTTCTCATGTGCCACTTCTGCTTTGGCGACATTGCGGAAGATTTTTGCAATCTCCGGGAATCCTTCCTTGTCTGCAACATCAGCAGCCTCTGGGTAAAGCACTTCCCACTCATGATATTCACCGTCAGCAGCAGCTTTCAGGTTCTCAAGAGTGGTCCGAATCTGTCCGGATGGATATGAAGAAGTTATCTCTGCTTCTCCACCAGGTAATTGTTTGAAGAATAATTTTGCATGTTCTTTTTCATTGTCAGCAGTTTCAGTGAAGATTTCAGCGATCTGCTCATACCCTTCTTTCTTTGCAACACTTGCAAAGTAATTGTATCTCATCCGGGCCTGTGACTCCCCGGCAAATGATGCAAGCAGGTTCTTTTCAGTTTTACTTCCCTTAAGTTCCATAATTATCAACTGCATAATCCGGGCGGGCCGGATTTAATTGTACTCTTACTATCAGCTATATGCTTATAAATAGATGGTACTAAAAATTCATTTCCGGAGATGATAATTTAAATGGAGCATGTCAGATGATAGTTTATTCTTCATGATTGGGCCTTTTTTATTCCCGGCTTTCTGATTATCATTTCTGTACTCGGGTTCATCTTCAAATCCAAAAAAAGACTGGTATAAGAAAGTGGATATCCTAAAATTGCAGAAAAATGGCCTTTTATCCAAAAACTGGCCTAAAATATTCCAGTTCTCTGCTCTGAATGGAGTCTAATATAAAAACCGGACAGGATAATCATCGCATAAAAAGATATCCATCTCACAATGGTTTCCTGTCTCGCTCATGACCAAACAGGAAACCCTCATTCCCAGAAAATTTCTGGTATATCAGCATAAAACAGAGTTTTCTTGTTGGAAGTACATGAATATGCACTTATTACCGATACGCAGGCAAATCCTGTTGTTTTTATAAACTAACCCAATCATTTCCTGAAAACTTGAGGTCTTTGGTTTATTATTTGCGTGATTTTGATGAGCTGGAATTTCTGACCATCTTATCAAATTGCTTTTTTATTGCCGGATCCTTACAGCATTCCTCGATAAAAGTGACCACATTAAGGATTTTTTCATAGGACTCTGGTGACAGTCCATGTTCCATGATACATGCATCGTGATCAGCAATTTCACTCTCCACTCCTGCTAGTTCGAGTAGATTGCGAATGACCAGATGTGATTGCCTGGTCCGTTCAGCAATATTTCTCCCATCTTCGGTCAGGGTTACCCCACCGTAGGGTTCATAATTTACCAGACCAGCATCCTGCAGTTTTTTAAAACCGTCAGTAACTGTAGCAGGGGTGATGCTTAATGCTGCTGCAATATCACGTGATTTTGCATACCCCTTTTCTTCAGATATTTCGTAGATTACTTCAAGAAGGTCTTCATTCCTCCTTGTAACTTTCTCTTCAGCCATAATTATAGAAATAATTGATACTTTTCAGACACCCTAAATTAATATGGTATCTATTTGATCTCATCCACTTTTATACTATTCAAAATAACTTTGACGAATCAGATCAAATATTCGTTAAAAGAAAACCAATTCATGAGATGAGGATGAGTATCTTAAGGAAGAGTATAAGACCGGTGAGAATGGTACGACCATGAAAAGTATTGTACCGGTCAGGCTGATGCTCCCCCGCAAGGCGATTTTTCGAGGAATCTTAATACGTAATGCTAGTTTGTTTGACCTCCGAACAGCAGATGTTATTCACGCTGTCTGATCATACTTCCTATTTTTGGTTTATATGAGAGGTTCCCAAACCTTTTTTTAATGTCCCCTATTCTATTAAAATTAAGTCATATCTCGTCATTTATACCACAAGGTGCCAGATTCGATTGAATTACTACTGTGGCGGTTTGAGTCCCGGTATTAGGAGGACCCAAATAATGGTTATTTCATACTCTGGAAAAGAGGATTTTTACTGCTCTAAAAAAGCCTGATTTGTTATTATTTTTTAAAAAAATAGAATGCACGAATAAGATGATATCATGGATGATGTGTTTTCTGATCCAGGATAGGCTATCTTGAACTGGCGGATGTCAAGCAACCGGTTGTTGTGGATATTGTCAAAGTTGATATGTTTGACCGTCAGGATTTAGGTGTTATCTTTCCGGTTTTCGTGAGGCCGGATTCTATCTCCCTACTGCCACAATCTTACGATAATCCTCTTCCGGAATCTCCCTCATCGCCTGCCTGAAATGCCCAAACCACATTGTCTATTTATCACAAACAATAGTTCCGGAATCAGCGGTTTAATCTCAATCGGCTCCTTGTATATCTTCACCGGTTTCAACTTGAATCGGAACGGAAAAACCTCATCTCCCATTTGAGGTGGAGCGGTGAATAACGGGGTTGTATCCTCTAAGAGTTCGTTTACATTGAACTCTCCCAGGACGACTGAAGGAAAGACTTCTTTGACATGGGTATCAGACCTGGCATACATGAGGATAGTATCACCTACTTTCACCCGGTATGAAGGTATTTACTCCGTTTCGGAACTCCCCAGATATTATGCTTCTTCACGACTTCCCCGTTCTCCCGGTTACCGGAAGCGATCCAGATTGTCATGGTATCAGATTCATCGCACCACAATGTAAAAACATATATCGACCTTCCCGGTAAACCCATTTTATACATAGCACGCCCGAAAAAGAATAACGAGTCAAAACCGGTAACCGGCTGGTTTGAACCAAATCTCTGGGCTGCTACAGATCAGCTCTGGGCAAATTCGGGTCTGAAACCCTCTGAATATTCTGTCCCGGTCCTGGGCCTTATCTTTCTTAAATACGCTGATGTCAGGTTTGAAAAGGTCGTTGCCGAAGTGAACACCTCCTATGGCACGTCCAGCCGGAGAAGACCATCAATGGAAGTGTACCTGTCAAAAGCCGGTCTCTATTTCCCTGAAACGGCCCGGTTTTCATATCTCAAAAACCTCCCTGAAGGAACCCATGTGGGCAAAGCCCTCAATGATGGAAACAGATAGAGCTGGAGAACGAGGAACTGGAGAGGATGAACAGGGAAGCAAGGGTGCTTGAAGAGCGGATTGCGGAGAATTACGAGCAGATTATGTGTCTGCAATGATATTTAATATAGGAAGAATAGAGGAATAATTCACCAGAGTAGATATATGATTAAAAATTCTAATCTCCCAACTGAAATACGTTCAAGAATCATTCCTCATTTTCAGATATCATCTATGTGGATCTTTGGTTCTGTACTCCGGGAAGATTATTCAGATGAGAGCGACATCGATCTGGTTGTTGAGTTTATGCCCAGAGCCCGGACAACCCTTCTCACTCTTGTATCATTGCAGACCGATCTGGAGAAGGTACTCGGAAGAAAGGTTGATCTCATCACCCGCAAGGCTATTGATGATTTCATGAATCCGATTATGAAAGAAGATGTGCTCTCAACCATGGTGAGAATATATGGATCGTGATCTCTCCCTTCTGGCAGATATCAGAGAGATGTGTTCAGATGCCATCACATTTCTTGGAGATCGGACACGGGAAGAACTCATGCATGACAGACAACTCCAGTATGCACTTATCCGGTGTCTGGAAGTAATAAGTGAAGCAGCTAAACTCATATCTTCAGATACGAAAGAAAGATATCCGGAAATTCCATGGTCAGAATATGCGAAGACACGCGATTTCCTGATTCATTCATATGCAAAGATAGATACTGATATCATCTGGCAGTCCGTAAAATATGATCTTCCTGAATTACTCCGAATTCTTAATAATACAGGGAGATAATTAAATTCGACGATCCCTTTAAAGAGAAAACTGTTGAATAGCGGGATTGATGTTATGAGTGATGCTCTAATTCACGCTGATTATTCCCAGAAAGGAGCACTGTTCAGGACAGCCTTCTTTGATGACTGGATATAGATAGGAAATCCTGGTATCCTTTTTCCCGGAATCACGATTGAGGATGGGAAGCTGGGAGTCTCGAATATCCAAAGCCGGGTCATTACCCGGGTCTTCCGGGAGCTAGATCTGATTGTGTAGGTGGGTCAGGATTTCGTAAATGATTCTCCGTTTTTTATGATTTTTGTTTGTTCAAAATTATCCACAAACCATTGATAATTTTCTGTATGAACCGGAATGAGCACATCCGGGTCTATGGTCTCAATTTTCCACCGGATGTCATCAGTTGATGCATGTCCGGATGCATGAAATTCAGGATTAAATGTGCAAGAAAACTTATCTGGGTTGAAATTCGATGAAAATCCATAAGGATCAAAATTCAAGTATTGAAGCCATCGGCATAATCGTTTAAAATCTATCTCCATTTCTTCATTAAATGGTTCACATGAAGAATAAATCCACATTCCTTTTTCAGGTTGAATATCTAGGAGATTTTTCTAGGTCAAAAAATGAGAATGATAATATGAATCCTTCTGGATTATCACGAATCATCTCATGGGTCACATATGTTTCACTAAATGTGTCTATTATAGGTTTTTCCCAACTTCTCTGTGTCCTATCCATTAGTTCATAATATATTCGAGTTTTTTACCAGCCGGTCAATACCATCCGCTTTTTCTATTGGTTGAAGTAAATATGCATCTTTTGCTGTGATGACTAATTCTCTTCCATATTTTTCTGCAATTTTTCTAAAAGTTTCCAATTTTTCGACATTCCTGGGAGAAAAATCTGCTACAACCAAGACTTTGGAATCGTCAATAGTTTCTTGACATTTATCATGAACTAATGCCTCAGAAGAGCAGAAATTTACTTTACCCATGATAGTCAGCCGTTCCAATTCCAGATAAAACAACAACACACCATTCAGAGAATTATCATACATCCCTGATCCGTCAACAACAACCCTGAGTACATCATCATCCAAAAACATCCTGCCACAATGATCAAAGGAATGTTTCCGGGGATACCTGACCTTTTCCCGTTTCACAATAAAACCCGTCATTCCTCCTCCTGGCTATTTTCTTCGGATATTTTTTTCTCCTGTACAACTGCCAGACAAGATAATCGTATCCCTTGATGTAACACTCGTCGGTGACAGGACGCTTCATTCCATCCCTCCCAACTTGTTTCGAGCTAATTCACGCTCAAAATAAGTCGTGTAATACGAATATTCTGCGGGAATTGGCCGGGAAGAATGTCTGGTGCAGGAGAAGAGCGGTAGGTATGGACTGTTTATTTTGAAATATTCTGGAGCATGCAACACCTTAAGGCATATCTGAACAGTGGTATAACTTGTACTGGTATTCCTCTCTAATTCCCAGTAATTTTCTGTTTTAATAATTTGGAAACACTTTTCCCTTCCAAAGACATAGCACTATTATTGTCCCTTATATACCACTATCTGTCCAGATAATGTATGGTTCCCCCAGATTATCATGCACAAAGATTGTATTTCTGTCCTCTATGTTGAAGACGAAGAGAACCTCTTAGAAATCGGGAAAATATTTTTAGAGAAAAATAAAGACATTCGTGTAGACATTTCTTTTTCTGCCCAACAAGCGCTTGAAGCATTACATACCGGTTCGTATGATGCGGTCATTTCAGATTACCAGATGCCTGAAATGGACGGAATTACATTTTTGCAGGAAGTCCGAAGATTATGTGGGGATATCCCCTTTATTCTGTTTACGGGCCGGGGACGTGAAGAAATTGTCATCCAGGCGATTAATAATGGTGTTGATTTTTACCTCCAGAAAGGAGGAGACCTGGAATCACTCTTTGCCGAACTTGCACACAAGATAAAGCAGGCGGTAAAGCGAAAACAGGCAGAGCGTTCAGTCAGGGAATCAGAAAAACGATTCTATGATATTATTGATTTTCTTCCTGATCCAACCTTTGCCGTAGATACTTCCGGCCGGATAATCGCATGGAACAGGGCAATAGAAGAAATAACCGGCATTCTGGCCAGCCAGATTATGGGACTTCAGGATAAAGAAGTTGCAACGATTTTTTATAAAAAAGAGCACCCCGTTCTTATACATCTTATTGATGAGCCTGATGAAATAATTGAAAAATTTTATTCACAGGTTAGGCGTACAGGCAATTCCCTTACTGCAGAAACAGATTTGATTGACCGGAAAGGAAACACTATCAGTGCATTAATAAAAGTTGGCAGGTTTTATGATGAGAAAGGGAATGTTTCAGGAGCAATAGAATCCATCAGGGATATCACCGAACTAAAAAAAGCGATTAAGGATCTTTGGGGAACAGTAGAAGAACTCGGATTAGCCCAGAAAATAAGTCATACCGGTTTCTGGGAATATAATCCCGGAGCACAAGTAATACGGTGTTCTGCCGAGGCATATTCCATGTTTGGATATCCTCCGGATTCAAAATTTTTAACGGTTAAGCAGGTCTATTCCTGCATTCCGGAATATGAGAGAGTCAGCTTGGCGTTACACAATCTCATTGAGGAGGACGCAGAATATGATCTTGAGTATATGGTCATTCCTGCTGATGACTCACCATACCGGATTGTTCATTCGCTTGCAAGGTCAGAAAAAGACGATCAGGGAGATATAATCCGGGTGATTGGAGTTATCCAGGATATTACCCGGCGAAAACAGGTAGAAGAAGAGGTAATCTTTAAAAACCTCATCTTATCAACCCAGCAGGAAGTCTCTCCTGATGCCATTCTCATCGTTGATACCCATGAGAAGATTCTCGACTATAACCAGAATTTTGTTACGTTATGGAACATTCCTCCGGAGATTCTTGCATCGAAATGTGACGAACCGGTCCTTATGCATGTAGCTGAGCAGGTAGCAGACCCTGAATCTTTTCTCGCACAGGTAAGACATCTGTATTCACAACCGGAAGAGCAAAAATTCGAGGAGATCCTACTAAAGAACGGGGGGACGATTGAACGTTTCACATCCCCGATGATTGGAAAAGGGGGGAAAAATTTCGGAAGAGTCTGGTTTTTCCGGGATATCACCGAACGGAAACATGAACAACTGGAACTGGAACTGACAAACCAGGATCTCGAAGTTTCGTATGAACAACTGGCTGTTTCTGAAAAGGAACTGCAAAAGCGGTATAATGAACTCCTTGAACGTGAACGGACTATCCGGATCAATGAGACAAGGCTTCTCATGGCCCAGGAGATCGGGCATACCGGCTGCTGGGAATATGATGTGAATACTGACAAGATATGGGGATCAGCCGAGGGACTGAGCATGTTTGGTTTCCCTCCGGTAGCTGGTGACTTACCTATAGAACAGATTGAAAACTGTATCCCGGAAAGAGAGAAGGTTCATAAGGCTCTCATAGACCTTCTAACAAAAGGTCAGGATTACAATATTGAATATGAAATCAATCCTGCAGATGGGTCTCCTCCCCGGTTCATTCACTCAAAGGCAAGGTTGGAGAAAGATTCAAAAGGACATGGTATCCGGGTAATGGGTGTCATCCAGGATATTACTGAGCGAAAAAAAGGAGAAATGGCACTGAAAGAGACCAACGAAGCATTAGTCCTGGCCCAGAAGATTGCCCGGGTTGGGAGCTGGATATATGAGGTGAAGACCGGCAAAGTAACCTGTTCTGAAGAATTGCTCAGGGTATTCGGGTATGAACCCGGAACTATAGAGATGAATCTTGAGACCATCAGGGCCGGTATCCATCCTGATGACCTAAGTAAGCATGATACCATTTTGCTAAATGCGGTCATGACGGGAATGTATGAATCTGAAGCATACCGGATCATATACCCTGATGGTTCTCTTCATTATGTGCATGCAAATGGTTCGGTAGAGATGGATACGGATGGAACAGCGGTCAGGTTAATCGGTGTATGCCAGGATGTTACTGAAGAGATCAGGCTTGAACGAGAAAAAGAGAGTGCATTAAAACAGATTCAAAAAAACCTTGCATACCTGGCAATACTGAACGATGAGATCAGAAATCCCCTGTCAATTATTGTAACCTATTCAGAATTGATGAATGATTCTGGGAGTGTTGATTTAATCAATGATCAGGTGGAGCGAATTGACCAGATGGTTAATCAACTGGATAAACGATGGATGGAATCTGAAAAAGTTTTGAATGCTATCAGGAAACATTATAATCTGCATATTGTTGATGATGATGAGTGTGATTCAAACAGCTAAGATCCTCTCATGCAGATACCAGCAGGCTGTTTTTTCCGCATGATACTGACAAAAGATTAGAAAAATGATGATTTCAGTAGTGTAATGATCTTAAATCCGGTTTTTGTTTTTGATATATTATTTTATACCAGATATTTATTTACTTTTGTTGCCTGATATATACAATCATGACTGGGGGGGTACCAATTAACCTGTTATATGTGGATGCAAATTCAGAATTTCAGGGAATAGTGAAAGCGTACCTGGAAAAAAATTCTGATATCATTGTTACCACCTCCTCATCTGGAATTCTCGCATTTTATCTTCTGGAAAATAATTCCTATGATATTCTCGTAACCGATTATTTCCTGTCTGATACCGATGGACCTTCCTTTTTAGCTAAACTGAAAAAAATAAACCCTGACATACCAGTTATCATCTTTACTGACCAGAGTGAAGAAAAGAATATTGACGAAGCCTTACAAAACGGGGCAGATTTTTTCCTGAGAAAGGTATCCTGCCAGTTACCGCAATGTTCAGAGTTGTCCCAGGTTGTCAGGTTATTACTGGCCCGGAATAACTCTGAAAAAAACCTGAAAAATTGTGAGTTAAAATTCCAGACCATCGTTGACTATTCTCATAGCTGGCTGTACTGGATAGATCCGGAGGGAAAGTTGGTCTATGTATCTCCATCGTGTAAGCAGATTACCGGGTATACTCCTGAAGAAATGTACCAGGATCCTGGCCTTATCAATCGGATGGTGTACGAAGAGGATCTCTCTCGCTGGAAGAGGCACATGGAGAACCATACTATAGAAAAGGGCACTCTTATCCTGGATTATCGGATTGTTCACAAAAATGGAGATATTGTGTGGATCAACCACACCTGCCAGTCTGTCTTTAATGGCAGGAACCAGTACCTGGGAAGACGAATCGGAAACACGGATATTTCGAACAGGAAAAAAACCGAAGTATTTCTCCTACACGAACGGAACAATTTCCTGAAGATCTTTAGTGCAGCTCCGGTTGGTCTCCTTCTGCTTGACAAGGACCGGGTCATCAGAGAGGCTAACCAAGCCATTGCAAGTATGGTTCTTCGCGATCCGGCAGACATTATCAGGACAAAGGGTGGAGAGGGCCTTGGATGTGTTCACAGCACGGAAAATCCCGGGGGATGCGGGTATTCGACATCCTGTCCCAGTTGTCCGTTACGGATTGGAATTGAGTCAGTACTAAAGCAGGGCAAGAGTGTTCATGGTGAAATAGTACCCTTAACCTTGATGATTAACGGAGAATCGCAGGTCCGCTGGCTGAATATCAATGCAGAACCGGTTGAGATGGATGGCAAAGAGTATGTGGTTTTAGCTATTGATGATGTAACCAACCAGAAAAATCTGGAAAATTCTCTTCGCGAAAGTGAAGAAAAATTCAGGATACTCGCTGATTCAACAACCGCCGGGATTATGATATACCAGGATGACTATTGGTTCTATGCAAACCCGGCTGCAGAAAAAATATCCGGTTATTCTGTGGAAGAACTGCTTTCCATGAAATTTTGGGAGGTCATTCATCCAGACTACCTGGATGTTCTTACCACCATTGGAAAGTCCAGGCAATGGGGTGAAGAAACACGGCAACGGCATTTCGAACTGAAAATTGTGCATAAAAACGGAGAAGAACGGTGGATTGATGTGGTATCAACCACTGTGACACTCAAAGGGAAGAAATCAGGGCTGGTTACTGCTATTGACATCACTGACCGGAAAAGAACTGAAGAAAAGCTGGTTAAAAGTGAAGAGAAATACCGGCTTATCTTTGAAAACCAGATTGATCTCTACTACCAGACAAATCATGAGGGAATTATCACCAATCTCTCTCCATCCTGCAAGAGACTGACCGGTTATGACCCGGAGGAACTTATCGGAACGTCTGTACTTAATCTGTATCCAAGACCTGAAATGCGAAAAGAACTGATTGATCTCTTGGAGATTCATGGAATTGTCAATGACTATGAGACGGTTCTGAAAAATAAAAAAGGTACCCTGGTTTTCGTCTCAATTAACAGTCATATTATCCGGGGAAACGATGGAAAAACACTGACTATCGAGGGCACCCTGCGGGATATTACCCGTCGGAAACAGATTGAAGAAGCTTTAAAAAAATCCGAGGAGCATTATCGGTCACTCTTTCATAATATGCTCGAAGGTTTTGCATATTGCAAAATGCTCTATGACATGGATGGCAATCCGGTGGACTGGATATATCTGAATGTAAATGAAGCATTCGAGCGGCTTACCGGTCTTGAAAATATCAATGGAAAACTGGTATCTGAAGTGATTCCGGATACCAAAACACAAACTCCTGAACTTTTTGATTTGTATAACGAGGTTGTTGTATCTGGGATAACTAAGACTTTTGAAATCCATTTCACTCCCCTGGATCAGTGGCTGAATATCTCGGTTTACCGTCCGGAATCCGGACATTTTGTTGCTGTGTTTGAAGATATTACCCGGCGAAAGCAGGATGAAATAACTCTGAATATGCTTATCAACCAGTACGAGACGATTCTTGTTAATGTTCCTGCTATGATATGGTATAAAGACACAAAAAATACCTTTGTAAAAATTAATCCTGCGGCTGCCAGAGTTTTTGGAAAAACAATTCCTGATATTGAAGGGAAAAAATTTCCTGAAATCTTCCCGGATTCTTCCGACCCGTTTTTGGCTGATGATTTGAATATTATCGCGACCGGGAAACCAAAATTCCAGATCATGGAAAAACTGGTATCTGCTTCTGGAGAAAACATCTGGGTCCAGAGCGATAAAGTTCCGCTTTTTGATAACGAAGGAAACGTGTTTGGTATCCTCATAGTCAGCACGGATATTACCGAGAAAAAACGTATCACTGATGCTATTTCTCTTGCGAATAAAAAACTAAACCTGTTATCAGATATTACCCGTCATGACATTGTAAACCAGCTCCAGGGATTATTGTTTGTCCTGGATCTTGCCATACATGATGAACCATCTCCTTCTGTCCTGTCGTACCTGGAACGGGCTAATAATTTTGCAGGGAATATCGGCCGACAAATTGCATTCACCCGTGATTACCAGGATATCGGGGTAAAACTGCCTGATTGGCAGAACGTTGGGGTTATAATTAAGAATGCAGCAAGATTTATTGATCTTGGAGAGATTGCTCTTGAGGTGACGATTACCCATCTTGAAATATTCGCGGATCCACTACTTGAAAAAGTGTTCCAGAACTTGATAGATAATGCAAAACGATATGGAGAGAAGATAACCCGGATATCATTTTCAGGATATGTACAGGAAGGAGACTATGCGATTATCTGTGCCGATGACGGTGTTGGTATTCCTGAAATATACAAAGCAGGAATTTTCAAGAGGGAATATTTTAAGCATACCGGATTTGGGCTGAATCTATCCAGAGAGATTCTGGATATCACGGGAATAAATATCAGTGAAAACGGCATTGAGGGAGAAGGGGCACGATTTGAGATCCTTGTTCCCGTCGATGGATGGCGGATTCAGCAAAAAAATCCTGCCACATAACGATCTATAAAAGACATGATCCTGACAGATCTTCAAAAACCATAACGGAGTCGATTGCATATAATCGGGCCAGAAAACCGTGTGATAATTCCTATGCGGGAAGACTTCAGCGGGAGATTTAAAAAGGTTACCGGGTAATGGTAATGAATCCTTCTTCAGTGATTATTTCCTGTCCTTTCATTCCGTCAAGGAATGCAATAAATGCTGCAGCTTCCTTTGTCGGTTGTCCTTTTGTCAGGAGCAGTAATGGGCGTGAGAGCGGATAGGCTTTCTCTTTGACGGTTTTTATGGACGGGGCTACTACAGCACCGTTAACTGAGAGCGGAACTGTATAAACGGTTTCATCCAGATATCCAAGACCTACATACCCGATTGCATCTTGTGTCTGTTCTATTGTCTGCTTAACGGCTCCATTTGAGTTCTTCTCAAGCTGAGTCTGTACAAAGTTTGCTTTCTTCATCACATCGGTAAACATATACTCTCTGGTTCCGGATGCACTGTCACGACCAACTACGATAATTTGAGTGTCCTTTCCACCAACATCCTTCCAGTTGGTAATGTTTCCATCATAGATCTTTTTGACCTGCTCTACTGTTAAGGATGGAATCGGATTATCGTTGTTGGTGATAAAGGCAAGACCGTCAATTGCTATCTGGTGAGGAACAAGGTCTGGATACTTTGTAATTTCCTCTTCCTTAAGGTCACGTGATGCCATGCCAATCATTACTGTTCCTTCACCGGCATTCTGCACTCCGGCTCCTGATCCTCCTCCATTGACCTTGACATCAACTTCTGGATGCAGGTCCATGTAGGCTTCTGCTGCCTGTGCTGCTATTGGAAGAACAGTGGTAGAACCAGCAATTGAAAGAACACGCTCATCAGCTTTGCTGTATGTTGCCTCTCCAGAATTAGGAGTCTTTTCAGTTCCACTTCCTGAGTTACCGATACATCCGGACATCAGAACAGAACAAATCAGAAATCCAATAAGGATTGTCCCCCTGAATACACGTACATTACTCTTCATAGTTGTTCACGTAAGTCTTTGTTACAATGATTTCTGGATGCTAGTTATTTCCCGCCATAGTTTCTAGAAAGAATAGAGAGGTAAATATCTCTATGATGGCTATTGAGGTCTATTGAGATTATTGTCATACACATAATCATTGATATTCCCATATGATCTCGTAAAAAAACTATTCGGGTGCTATAAAGATCTGATATAATGACTGCTTAGGATTTGCCCATAGATGATTCTGTAGATGTTTCAGGTATATTTTTACCTCACACTCATGCTGTTTACAACCTGGAGATACATGCCCAGAATTCTGACATCAAGCTCTTATCGGCAGGTGTCATTGAGGAGATGATTCCAGGTCTGAAAAAAACTTCGATTGCATGGGATCTCCTTTTAAAGTCGACACAGATTCAGCCTATGTGGAATATAGCCCGTTATATAACAACGGAGAAACTCCGGATGAATGATTATGGCAGAAATCATGCAATAGTAACCGCAGCGTCAGCAATGCAGATTATGAATCTGCTTTTAATCAGGTTGTTTATACTCTCTGCAATTCACTCTCATCATGGTGATCCGGCCCTCCTTACTGTTGAAGGAAGTGTTGTAAGCATTGCTGATGCATTAGATATGACGAAGGGCCGAACTTCTCATTCACGGGATATAACAACCGCGAGCATCCATGCCATCTCTACGCTCTCTATAGATGAAGTTTAAATATCCAGTGGGGAAACCAAACCTGTTGAAATTCAGATATCACTTACGCATATTGCGGGAATGTACCTGATACATGAAACCCTGCTTCCTAAGATAAAAGCAGAAATCATTGGAAAATATTCCACTGCTCAATCAGCAGGTATTTTTATTTCTGATAATGTACCTGCTTTTCCTTTTTCCTTTTTTTTCAATTTTCTGTTTTCCTGAATTTTTTTTTAAACTGCCGTTCAAAATTGATATTGATATAATGGGATTAATCAGACCTGATAATCTGTTTTACCTGAAAAATTAGAGTAATCGGTCACCAGTACAAATTATTCCGTAAGGAGCTAACATACTGGCCAGCAGGATTGTAAAAATACAACTATTCATAAACTTGGGGTGGTTGACAAATGAAAAAGATACCTGTTTGCTTAATACCGGTGCCACTGACATACGAGTTAGCGGACATATGAAATAATATGTACATTTACGCATTTTTTTGAATGGAGACTCAATAGAGCCCATAAAAACATGTGTAATATGAACCAAGTAATCACTATTCTGAAGTATTCATAGTGTTTATGTTGCCTTGAGAATCTGTGGATTACACATGGTGTAACCAAAAAAAATATTACTTGTTGTAATCATAACGTAATACGTGGCAAAATCAAAAGTAAAACGACATGCGAGTGTGTCAATTCGTATGCCGATTGAATTGAAGGAAGCTCTTGACAATTATGTTGTTGAATATGAATTACATTCTATGTCTGAAGCGATTATTGCCATACTGGTTGAAAAATTAAATCCGCCAATCCCTGGATTGTGCCTGCCATGCAATTATCAGAATCCGGAGGATGCGATATTCTGTTGTAAATGTGGAAAAAAATTAGAAAAGAAGGTATAAGCTAAATTAGTACTTATGGTAATGCAAGCTCAATATGTTATGATTACATGGGGTAAACAGGTACTATGAAAACTATTATGATCTGTGGAAGTAGAAGAAACAACGGAAATACTAACGCAATACTGAAAGAATTTGACAAACAGTTATCATCTGAAAAAATTCCGGGATATAAAAACAAGTGCTACAATGTTGCCAGAATGAACATTCATCCATGCAAGTCCTGTCTGTCATGTGCAAAAAAAGACAAATGTGTCGTCCGTGATGATTTTCAAAAAATTGCTGATAAGATGCTGAAAAGTGATCTGATTATTCTGGGATCTCCGGTTTATTTCTCTGATGTAAGTGCCTCACTGAAAGCATTCATTGATCGGACTTTTTCATTATGGCATAAAAAAATGTTAAAAGGGAAAAAAGTAATTCTGATTGCAACTTGTGCAGAATCAGGGACAGGACATACCATTGACACGATGAGGCACTTTGCACGGGAACATGAGATGGATATTATTGGTACGATTGAGGGCATTAGTGAGGAGAAGGGAAAGGTCCTGAAGAATGAAATGACTGTAAAGGCGATACAGGATATCGTACGTTCCTGTAATTGAATCTTTTCTGATAATCATGAAAATTTCAGAAAAGAAACAAAATCAGGATAATTCAGGTATTCTCTTTTTCATCTATTATCAATTCACCATGCCCTTCATATAATTCGCAATAGAGAGAAATATATGGAAAACAACGCTTGCATCGGTCAAGTCTGGTTCATATCCCCTGTCCCGTGAGTTATACTTTGTGACTAAGGGAGAACCTGAAGGCCTGGCAAAAGAGTTCCTTGACTTTGTATTAAGTCCGGATGGACAAAAAATAGTTGAAGAACAGGGTTTTGTGGCGTTATAATCCCGTAAGATCGAACAATCCAAAGTAATTATAGAGGGGAGAAATTCTCTTCTATTTCTTTCCTCTTTCTGTCAGTTCTATTACTTCCCTTTTTTCGATAATAAACTGGTTTTATAATCCTAAAATTCAGTTCAGAATAAGGTTCACGGCACTGTTATTAGTCTTGGGTAATTCAGTATATAAACGGACAGAATATTTATATAATATTATTGCAAGCTGGTCATTGTGAGAGTGTATTAAATGAGATATTGTAGACTTCTGGTATTATTGATGATAACCTGCCTATTGCTGGGGATTATCTCGGTTACTACTGTAATGGCACTTGAACCAAAAATATCTAAATCCCTTGCTTCATTGGAGAAAAAAAATCTCTCCCCTACTACTTATACTCTCACAAAAACAGTGGGGACCAAATTATTTGACGGGACAGAGATTATTCAGGATTCAACCGTATTATCTGATTCATTTAAATTGCTGAAGAGTGTTCATGAGTTGAGTAGTGAGGAAGAATTACCTGATAGTTCGCCATCTGAAGAGGTTCGCTATTGGGATTGGACTCTTCGCCAGTTTGCCGATTATCTTGCATCAAATACTTCGAATACTCTCCTTTATTCAATTGAAACCACAGCTGGATCATTAACATCAGTATCAAGTGGTGTCCTTGGATATAGTTTGGTACAGGATCAGATCACCGGAGATAAATTTGATGTTTATGGCACTAGAATTGAGAATGTTGCAAACGATGGAGTATTTCGGAAACATTCTAGTCAATGGCGCATCACGATTTTACCCGATGAAAATCAATTAGTATTACAAAATTATGTGGAAGGTAATCCAACCCCTCTCTCGGAAGAATTAATAGATCTTAGTATGACTCCCAGCGGTCCTAATACAATTTCTTTTTTCGGCAGAGCGAGACCTTTCTATGGTGTCGTATCTGCGGTTCGTCCGGTTGTGATTCTATCAATATGGCCAAATACAATCCCAATGCCTGGGACCTGAATAAACCAGAATTTTTCTTTTTTAATTGAAATTTCACCAGTTCGATATGTATTCATTTGCATTTCTGTTGCTTCCTAAAATGTCCGTTCTCCACCAGTAAATATATATATATTCATTACCATTTGCTCATATTAGGGTGTGTTATGAAGTATCGAAAAACTCTGGCATTGCTGATGATAACAGTATTATTGCTCTGTATACTCTCTGTTTCTTCTGTAACGGCACTTGAACCCAAAATTTCCAAATCCGTTGCTTCATTGGAGAAAAAAAATCTCTCCCCGACTTCTTATACTCTCACAAAAGCAGTGGGGACCAGATTATTTGACGGGACAGAGATAATTCAGAGTCCGGAGGTTATATCCAATGCACTAAAAAATATGAAGAGTGGTATCTATCTAAACTATGGTGATGAAGAATCTGAAGATCAGGCAGGACCTCATGGAGAACCATACTGGGATTGGACTCTTCGTCAGTTTGCGGATTATCTTGAAGCGAATTCTTCACGGACTATTCAATATTCACTCATGAGAACGAATGGAGATTATATTTTGATATCTGAAGGAGTTCTGGGGTACAGCCCGAGTATAGATCTCATCACCGGAGATCAATATGACAAGTATTATTTTTCTTGTCCTGTTTACCCTGACTACTGCGGTTTAACGAGGCTCTTAGGTTCGTATCGGCTAATAATTGATCCAGAATTAAACCAGTTGATAATTCAGGAATTTTATTCATCAAGTTCATCCCCGTCCCCGGATTTGGAATACACAATTATGATTGAACATTTTAATAGTCGAATTGCCTCTAACGGTGGCTTCCCAAATCACTTTTACGGAAGAACGGATTGGGATCCCCCAATTGTTATCCTAACGCTGTGGCCATATCCACTTCCAGAATAAACAGTTGAATGACCTGTTTTCTTCTTTTTTAATTGAAATTTCACCCGTTCGAAAAGTATTTCACTTGCATTTCTGCATGATCCTAAATTGTCCGTTCTCCACCAGTAAATATATATATGTTCACTACCATTTGCTCATATTAGGGTGTGTTATGAAGTATCGAATGATTCTGATATTGCTGATGATTACCGGATTATTTCTTTGTCTCATCTCGGTTTCTTCTGTAGCGGCTATTGAACTAAAACCTATCAAACCTCTGGTTACGTTAGAGAAAAACAACATCTCCCCGACTGATGGGATAAGCACAATAGAAAAGGGGACTACATTATTTGACGGAAAACAAATCATTCAGAGTCCGGAGGTTATATCCAATGCTCTGATACAATTAAAGAGTGGATCGCTTCCATTCAATGTGATAGATGAAGAATATTTTTCTGCACCTCTCAAGACAGAACCCTACTCGGAGTGGACACTTCGTCAGTTTGCAGATTATCTGGCAGAGAACTCTTCACGATATATCATCTATTCCCTTGTGAAAACGGATGGAAATCATCTTTTAGTCTCTTCTGGTGTTCTTGGTTACAGCAGGGATGCAGATCTGATAATTGGCGATAAATATGACAGTTACATGTTAAGGGGTGGTGTCAGTGATGTCCCTGATAATGAGTTTTATACAAAGAGACAGGATCGGCTCATTATCGATCCAGATGAAAACCACCTGATTCTGCAGACGTTTGATCCGTCAAGTTCTTCACCTTCTCCTGTTGCGGAAAATACAATTTCACTTGAAACGGTGAAAGGAAACTTTGATCCAACTAGAGGCTATGCAGCAAATTTTTATGGGAAATCGCACGAGGGAATTCCTTCCAATACCATTGCAATGTGGCCATTTCCTCTTCCTGATTAAGCAGGTATTACCCTAACTCTTTTTTCATTCAATCTGAATCATACCCCCTGAAGCTGACGAAGAGCCATGTAGAAATTGTATACCTTTTTTTCCTATCGAAACCGGATTTTACCGAATACCTTACGATTACTCTGATGGATTCCACCTGTTAAAAATATTATAATATGGGTTTAATCGTTAAAAATCCCGAATGGTTCGGGATGGATCAGTTTTTTCAGATCTATGTTTAGAAAAAGAGTTTTATGTTCTTTTCAGAGTTAATATAACCATCATTTCACCATCTTCTTTCATCGACCCCGGATTTAATAACGTAATAGATAATGTATCCGGATCTGTAAGAGTTCCAAAAGAGAGTCCTCCCTGTTGATCTAAGAAATACAATGATTTACCTTCTGAATCGAAAACGCCCACAAATGTTTCGTTAATAATTTCTTCCCCAGTCAGAAAAGATTTTGTTCCCTTGATGACTTTGTCGCTTTGTTCTTCAATTACCCAGTCATTTACCCCGGCTGTTGATTCCTCAATTTTGTCGCCAATGATATAGATATCACCCGAATCTGCATGCCAGGTTCCCTTCAAATCCGGATAATCAGCCAATACCATCGTCATTGATGCACTAATAAACAACAAAGTAAGTAATACCCACTTAACCATAAGAGATTTTATTGCCTCCGGATTAGTTAAGATATCTCATTTGTGTTTTATCGAATGAATCGGGTATCAATATCATTGGTGCCTCTCTAAAAAATTACACCCTGAAAACCCAATAAAAATTCAGTAATTCATCAAAAGAAGATGTAATTATCTATCATCCAAACCATGAACAAACACTCCGGACCAGTTCAAATAACAGAAATCCCTCCGGTGTGCTAAAATTTCTCTAAACAAACCCGGATACCCGATACTCCGGGTTACATGACCGAATCCCAGCTGACCCTGTCCGAACAGTGGCTAACCCCTAAACCTATTATTGTAGGTCCGGTGGCTTTGTCGGTCAATCCGGAGAGTGAAAAGAAATTGATGTGTCAGCCTAACTCACTTCCATTTATCATGGTCATAATATCAAAATTATGGTTTTGAAATCTGGTGCTCTTATGATTGCTATAAATCCGGCCTGAGTAAAATGAACATCATTGGTCATAGTATGTAGGATATTTAGTTCTTTCATAACTGCAAACGATATATTCAATCAGTCAAATCCCAGGTTTTATCCTGATGTTTTTTATAAAGTTCTAATCCAGCCTTAAAGAAATCTGAAGTCACTTGGAAAGTCCATTTGATAAAAAAACGCTTTATTTCATTATAAAAAGTTCTTTTGGTAGAAATCTTTTTTCAGAGATGAAAGGAGATATTTGGGGAGATTTTAGGGTGATTCCGAGGAGAGCGCTCAGGCCATCTGAATAGTTACATTATATAAATTATTTGTGAGGTGCATATTTTCGGTATGAGAAGATTGATCCTTTCATTAGTACATTGTTTTGAAGGAAAAAGAGGTAGAATTAGATTTTTTTTCGAAACTAATTAGACTGGTAAAAAGAGTGAAAGAGTGTGTTTTGAGATTCATGAATAATCCCCTCGTTCCATATGACAAAAATCAAACTGGAATGGATCTTTGTACGATGAAGGTGAATCTGAATATCTGGTCGAGAAGTATTGAAACAGCTGGAGTGATACCTCCGGTTGGGATTTAGATCTCTACGATTGTGTACATCTCCCTGTGAACATATTTGTGTTTATGGACTGAGGTTGTTCACCTGTTTTCATGTGGCACGTCATTGGTTGTTTGACCTCTGAACTTCCCCAGGATATTAGAAATATCAGATAAAAAAAAGACAGAGAAAAAATTCGTTTACCTGTCCGGATGTTCATTTTACCAGCGCAATATTTTAAACCTGAAACCGGTCCTGTTTTGTTTCCTGATCGAATTTGTATCGTTCTCCGGATTTCTACAATCCACAGATTGTTTTTTTTGTGTTTGCTCCAAGAAATCTTATATATGTCCTGATTGATTTCCATTCAGGTGGTTTAATGAAAACCGGATGGATTGTGTTGGGATTTTTGGTTGTGCTTCTACTGGCAGGAATATCCATTGCGATTCAATGTCCTGATGGCTGTACCTGTCTTACCGCGTTACAGGCAAAAGAGAAACACATGGTACCGTGTGAAGAAGATATGATCTCCTGTGGAAAAGCGAAAAATGGAGATCCTCTCTTTTGTTTCAGGCCGAATATCTCTCCTGTTGTTGTCAGTCCGAAAATCCTTGGGACTTCGTTCAGGAAAATTACCCCTGCTAATACCGGAGGTCAGGAGACAACACCTTGTAATGGAACATGTATTTGCCTGACAGAGAACCAGGCAACAGAAAAGAGAATGATCTCCTGTTCGAATGACAAAATATTGTGTGGACAGTCTGATGCCGGAGACCCGATGTACTGTTTCAGGGAGAAACCCCCCCAGTCGGAGGGAGTTCCAATGGTATCCCCGATACCAGTCAGTTCCAAGAAAATTTCTGATCAGGTGGTCACAATTATTGCCCCGGCTCCGCGTCCAAGTCTGACAATCCATGATAGTGGCACGATTACCGGTTCGCAATCTATTCTTAGTGGGGATTCAGACGGAGATGGAATCGGAAACCTCTTCGATGTCTGCCCGGATGTTTCTGATCCCGCTCAGGGAGATATTGATCATGACGGGGTTGGAGATCTCTGTGATGCTTGCTCTCTCCCGCTGGTCAGTGGCGAGGTATACTGCTGCCCTGAGATTGAACGGTTGACCGGTGTTTCGTGCCTGGAATTATCGCAGTATTCAGCCTCAGAAGGGAGGGATGTTTACTATTGGGAGACACTGTACGGCAAGGTATCCGGAAATGGATGCGGGTGTAGAGATTCTGACGGGCTTGATCCCTTAATCCCCAGTCTGGTGTATACTGAACACTGTACCAGGGAGGTATCAACCCCGTCAGGACCGCCAGGTTCAACAACTACCGTGGTAAGGGGAGAATCCCGTTGTTCATATAATGTATCAGAACGCTGTTCTGAAGACGGTACCCATGTTATTGAGTACATCTGTGGAGAAAACGGACCTCAGGCAATAGAGATTGAATGCCCGAACGGATGTATCAACGGCTACTGCCTGTGCGATACAGAAATAGTGTTAGATCCGGAAAATCCTGGTCCGATTCAAATAAACAAGGATATCTGCCTGGATGAGGACACCTCGAGAGAGTATTATTGTGAATATGTGTATTCACCTGACGATCCTTCAGGAGGTTCGTTCGTAGAAAAGTATAGAGACAAGGATTGTGAACACGGGTGTTCAAACGGGTACTGCTGTCCCAACGCGGAATGTGCGTATGATATTTGGGAGCCACCTGAATATACCTATTAATTTTTTTCAGGTGTTGAATGAAGATGATTTGAATAGATTTTTTTTACATGTTATTTTGAACGACCATCTCTTTTGTGTTGCTGTAATCCGGATGCATCTTGTACCGGAGAATAATCGCCAGAATTACAATGACAATTCCAATGATAAAGGTCATAAAAAAGGTAAGAAAAATCCTGCAACAAGAACCTGTAATTGTATTGATTTTGGTGACTGAAGGGTAACAGAATAGGATTTCTGTGTCCCTTCTATTCTGGATGATATGGCGGCCTTTTGAGTGAAAAGCATGGAGCGATAAGTCCGGCGGGTTGCTGCAGAGTAGTGGATGTAGTCATATGTATCCGATTGAGCTTCAAATGAACACTAAATTTGAGGATATTTCCTTTATGCCCGGGATTGTCTCATGGCTTTTTTGATTTCCTTCTCATTTACGATTTTTTTGGGACATTCTCATCTGATGAGGGAGTTTTCCCGCCATTCGTATTATTGAGATTAAGGCTGGATTCAAGTTCTTTGACTCTTATCTCTAGTTTTTTGGTTTTTCATGATGGCAAATATTATATTCGATAACATCAGATGGAATCCATTTTAATCTCAATTAAAATTCTTCTGGAAAGTTCATTTGAAAATTTCACTCAAATTATCATCTTAAAAAGATTTTCAGTATTTTTTTTAAAAAAAGAACGGGATTAATTTGTAAAAATTTTATGGGCGATTTGGAAATTGGGTGATGAGACCGGCTGAATCGGTGCATTTTATTACAATGGGCTCATACTTCGTGTCACAGTTTTCATGCTGGATCCAGAAACAGTAACTGTAAATTCAGTGTCCTGGTATCCTTCTTTCTCAAATCGGATAGAATATGTTCCTGGACTCAGTTCTTCCTGGCTAACTGGTGTTTTTCCAATATGTTGATTATTAATGAAAACGTCTGCCCCGGATGGTAAAGATTGGAGGGTCAGGTATGAACCACTTCCAAATCCACTACTTCCGGATGAAAATGATCCGGCACTATAATCCTCTGATTCTGAATAACCAAACGGTGAATTATCCCCTGAGTGATATGTTCCAGAACCATAATTGGAATATCCGGAATATCCAAATTGAGAAGTCCCCCCTGGTTTAAAGAGAAATGATACTTCAGATGTGAATCCTTCTTCAACCTGTATTTGAATAGAACCGGTTTTAATTCCATCGAGTTCTCCAAACGCCTTGTGAATTCCTCTGGGAATATTAGATTTTGTAAAGGGAGTTACCTTATTGGGAATTTCTTCTCCGTCAAGAAATACTGTTGCTCCATAAGGAGTAGAACTAAATGATATACTTCCTGTTCCGGATTCGGTACTACTTTCCCCAGTAGGTTCAAGATTGAAACTCACTGATGTAACTTCTCCTGCAGTCACCGCTGCCTGTTTTTCTGCAGTCTTATATCCATCCAACGATACACTGATCATGTATGAACCAGGATCAGCATCAAATTCAGATGGTGTTTTTGCATCCAGATTACTGCCGTCAGCAAAAATTGATGCCCCACTTGGTGTAGATTTCACGGATAGGGTTCCAATGCCTCCCGATTCCCCGGTGTTCTCATCTATGCCTTCCTGCCCTTCTTCAGCAGGTTCAAGATAAAAATTCGCTGTCGCAATTTCCCCTGAAGTAACGGTAACCTGTTTTTCTGCAGTTTTATAACCCTCCAACGATACACTGATCACATATGAACCAGGATCAGCATCAAATTCAGATGGTGTTGTCGCTTCCATATCACTGCCATCAGCAAAAATTGATGCTCCATCCGGCGTAGATTTCACAGAGAGGGTTCCAATGCCTCCCGATTCCCCGGTGTTCTCATCTATGCCTTCCTGCCCTTCTCCAGCAGGTTCAAGATAAAAATTAGCTGTCGCAATTTCCCCTGAAGTAACCGTAACCTGTTTTTCTGCAGTCTTATAACCCTCCAACGATACACTGATCACGTAGGAACCAGGATCAGCATCAAATTCAGATGGTGTTGTTGCATCCAGATTACTGCCATCAGCAAAAATTGATGCTCCATCCGGCGTAGATTTCACGGAGAGGGTTCCAATACCTCCCGATTCCCCGGTGTTCTCATCTATGCCTTCCTGCCCTTCTCCAGCAAGTTCAAGATAAAAATTAGCTGTCGCAATTTCCCCTGAAGTAATCGTAACCTGTTTTTCTGCAGTCTTATATCCATCCAGCGATACCCTGATCACGTATGAACCAGGATCAGCATCAAATTCAGATGGTGTTGTCGCTTCCATATCACTGCCATCAGCAAAAATCGAGGCACCATCCGGCGTGGATGTTATGGTGAGGGTTCCGGTTTCATCTGAACTACCACCACTTTTTTCCGTTCCCGACTTTTCTCCACCTACAGATTCCAGGGTGAAGTGTAAAGAAGTAATTTCTCCCGAAGTTATTGTCCCTGTTTTCTCTACTGTCTTATATCCGTTTAGAGACAGACTAATGGTATATGTTCCTGGAGGACCCGTAATGTCAGATGGTGTCTTTCCATCCATATCAGTTCCATCCACGAATATCTCTGCACCTGACGGTGTGGAAGTAACACTTAAGGTACCTTCATTCTCCTGATTATTTGATGAGGAATCCAATTGACCTGAAAGTGGTTTGCCATATAGACTTCCCCCTTGGTTTGAACCAGATGAAAACGGTTGATATATTCCCACTAATTTATAAAGAGAAATATTGCCGACTTTTAACAAATTTCCCTTTTTAATGGTAATATTTGGTATTGGATCAATAATTATTCCTGATATCGGGCCTGTAATAGAAGAATCAATGGAACTGGAAATTTTATGCAGAGTCAGATTATTATTCTTAAGTAAAAGTGAGGGTTTAGAAATAAAATTCACGTTTTTATTCAAATCTCCACTTGTAATTCCTGTTACTATTATTGTTACCAGCAATACTGCCAGAAGAATACTAAGTGCCTGAATAGATCTTTTTTGCATACCCATTACTCCCTGATGCCCATATTCTAAATAGCGGAAATTAAAGATATGCCATGCAATAGAATACCTGGGCTATGAAAAAAACCAAAGGAAAGTGTTCATCAAATATATCTTTAGCAGCTAACAAGGGAGCAAGGAGAAGTTTTTCTTTACATCGTTCCAACAATGTGATATATTCTCAATGGTGAATGCATGTATAGACATGGTACCAATATCACCAAAAATTGAGCAGGAAATACTTTGTCTTCCTGTTTATTAGATCCACAATGAAAAAAGTTTCAAGAAAGAGTATATCCGGGTTTCCATGAAATTACTCATTCAGTTCCATTATTCGTTGTTCTTTCAGGGCAGCCATATAGATAATGGTCAAGGTTTTCTGACCAGTCATCAGGTCTTTGACCTTTGAATATACAATACCCATATTGCGACGGTCCCAACACAATTCATCACCGAAATCCCAAGAAAACCAGTTCAACTAACAGCGCCAAACACAATCCTCAGAGTCACATTCATCACTCCGGAAACATCAGAACCAAACCTCATCATCCGGTTTCCGTCATCTGACACTGCCCTTGTCAGAAACAGCCCTGACCCGTTCACACCATACTCTGCCAAAAGAGCATCCTGTACCGACCGGGAAGAGACGAACTTCCCCCCGGAAAAAGACCGGACGTGAGAATCTCACTCCTCCGGACTGTTACATATCTTATTTCAGAGGTCTGGATCAAGGATATATTCAAACAATGCTGAAAATAGGCCTATATCACGTTCTTTGATTGAACCTTCATGATAATAATATATCAGATCCTTATATACCATATTACCTCGAATCTACAATTACTCTTTGAAAATATGATAACTATTGATCACGTGGAATCAGGTATTCAAAATCTTCCACAGGATCTCCGGGACCGGGCCCTTCAATATATTGAAGAATTAAACAATGAGTACCAACAATCAGAAAAGAAACTTTCCTTCGACTGGGTTGGAGAATTAGAAGACGAAGAACCGTCTCTCACGACGGTTGAAATACAACATAAAATTCATACCCTGGAGGTCTGAAAATCCTGAAAGTTGTAGTAAAGAGTGTGAGAAGGGAAAATTATGATTGAGCAATTGAAGATGAATGTGATTCCTTTTTCTTTCTCGCCCGAATCACTTCAAGAGTATTTTCGTCAATAGGAGTAACATCCAGTTTCTTACTAAGTCGCTGAAACCTTGCTTCTCCTTCTTTCATATCTTCCTCAGTAACTCGCACCTTTTTATCCGATTTTTTTAAAGCACCTGGAGGAGATACAAATCTACTTTCTTTCATATTATTCCTCTATTACGAACGAAAACAACATCCACAAAATGGATAATGGTTCCTTGATCACTTCTATCCTAATCTGAAGTTGCTTTACTTGATTGAATATTAGTTCTCCTACCGGATATTTACGTATCTTTTTGCTCCTTTTTTTGTCTTCAGTCTGGTAACCATTTCTCTATTTCAAAGGAGGAATTATGGACAAAAAAGTTTGAAATCTGAATAAAAAAAATTTATTAAATTCAGCGGTTTTCCTCGTAATGATCACATAACTGATTAACCTTTTTACAGAATATGGGGAGAGATTTTTTGATAATTCCCCAGATTATATCATCCGATAAGGTTCTGTAAGCATGAGTGAGACGATTTCTAAATGCGATTATCCGTGGGGCATAAGGATAATGTTCTTTTTCTTGAGGAAAGTGAATGAGCATCTGGTTTAATGCTTCCCCAATAAGAATAAACTGGCGTTCTACAGCAGATTTTCTCATGGGATTGAAATATAAGTCTCGAAATTACACCCTTCTATAAATGAATGAATAAGTTCACATGAATGTTTAAGATCGTGGAGATATACTCGTATATCAGGTGATTGCATACAAAGATTCCTGTGATGATAAGAACGATTCCCGAAGGTATGGATTGGAAATTGCACTCATTTCAATAAGATCAACCGGATACCCAAGTAAACTCTCCAGTTCTTCAACCATACCAAAGTAGCAATCAGCATGTTCTTCTGGGCTAAGCGACTGGAATTCAATAATAAAGTCAATATCACTATGAAGGGGATCCCAGGTACCTGAAAAACCTGATCCGGTAAGGCTGAGTGTTTTCACCTTATATTTCATGCAAATCCGCTTAATCTCATCTTCCTTATCAAGAATAAGCTGAATCATGTACTATTTTCCGTCGTTAAACCTGATAATTATACCGCTTTCACTGCTAATAACGTATAGTGATCACCATTTCCCCGGACCATTAACACTACTCCCCCTTCCCACTCCCCGGAAAAGGCGAGAACAAAAGAACCGGAGACAATGTGAGTGAATTTTCCCAAACCTTAATGCATCCACCCTGCCAACAAGGAAATGATTACCATGGCTGGAATAATTGCAGCCTTCCTTGAGTTTTAAAAGAGTATTACTCTTGCTGTGGCGTTTATCATGGGTGCTCTGGCTTACAGCCCATGGTAAAATCGTTTGATGACAATAGTATCATGCCATTTATTGGTGCTTTAGTTCCATCCGGAGACGGGAAGACCGCAACTCTTGCTTCTCGGACCGGTCAACCTGGGGATAGGTCCGTTTTTAGCTGAATGTATCAATTTTATTGTGATTGCGATTGTAGTTTTCATGATTGCCAAACATGTAATGGGCGAAGAAAAGGTAGAGAAAATGTAATCAGATCCAATAATTACTCATATAATCCGGACAATTCCTTTTTTTCATCTCCTAAAAAAATCGGGTACAAATGTTTTCAATAAGGCATCGCTTTTAGCAAGGGGTAGTATTCAATAATCTCTCCGGTGTGCCAAAAACTCTCCAACCGCTCCGGATTACCGAAAGCCCCCCAATCCGGATACCCGATACTCCGGGTTACATGACCGGATACCAGCAGGCTCGGTCCGGAACAGTGGCTAACCCCAAAATTTATTATTTTAGTTCCGGTGGTTTCGTCGGTCGATCCAGGGGTGAAAAGTAATTGATATGTTAGCCATAATCCGGATAATCTAACCTTTTCATTCGAAATTCCTGAAAGTCCCCATACCTAAAATACCTCGGATTACATCAGGCCCATATTCATATGTGTAGTCGCGATAATCCTCAAGATTTCAATAATTTATTATTCAAAGTCAACTTTAGTAAATGTTATGGGAGAATCTCGCCTTGGGAGAGAATTGTCCTGTATTTTTGCTTTGGGGATGTGGGTTTTTCAGGATTTGTTTTCTGTATTTTTTTCTCGCTCACCAATTCTGTGATATATTTATAATAGAAGGTAGAACGACTTTTTTTCTCTAAAATAATGCATAATTCATCAATTGTAAAATCAGCCTGTGAACATATTTCCCGGATAATTAGCTTCATTTCATCTGGTTTTGTTCGTTTACCAATTTCGGATATTTTTAATTTTGTTTCATCTGATAATTTATTGAGTAAAATATTCTTTTGTGAAATTTTACTTACAAGAGTATCAGTCTTCACTTCTAATGATTCAGCTTCACTCATAAGAGTGATAGGCTTCACTTCTAGTGACTTAGCTTCACTCATAAGAGTTGTAGGTTTCACTTCTAATGATTCAACTGTATCTTTTAGAAGCTCAAGATTTCTTTTCAACGTGAGTGTTGTCATCACCGGATTTGTAGAGAAGTTGTATATCGGAGTGTTTCCGGTATTTTGCTCCCATTTCTTGTAAATAGTAACGATTCCGAATCCTTCCTGATCACCGTATCCGATATGGCTAAACATACTCTGGATAATCCTGTTCCTGCAATCGCTGATTCCTCCTTCTTTGGCCAGTGAAAGAGGACGTCGCATATCTCCCGGATTTGTAAATACAAATTTTTCTGGATACTTTTCGATTTTTACTGGAGCTGATCCGGAATAATCTGAATGAATGAGGGAGTTTACAAGTGCTTCACGTAATACTTCGGAATATACCGGTTCATCGATTCTCTGCCTGCCCTTCAGCCTGAAGGGGACATCAAGACTCTTCATCAGTTTTCGGTCGACTTCACGGAAGAAATCAAATATATTTCCACTCCAGGTACCCTGGCCAGATGATATCTTGTTATCATAGCGGATTTCCTCATCGTCTGAGTATTTTTCAAGATAGTCAAGATGGTAGTATGGAAAATAATCAGTGATACTATTAACATTTCCGAACATCAGGAGTCCAGCTTTTGTAATTCCTGATACATTTTTGGAACGATCCCTGTTTTGGGCTTTTATTCTCTGGAGAAATTCCTCATCACTTAATTCGTTCCAGGGATGTGTCGGGGAGGTTGTCCTGAATAAATTTCGATAGGCAAGGACACTTTGAGTGTTTAAGTCATCTATTGTATAATTATCAAGTACTTCCGCATCTGTGGTCTGTGTGGATGCTTCCCGGATCATCAGCCTTACGTCTTCTTCTCTTGCAAGGTGATCACCGGAGCCATTTCGTATGTACGTATGGATAATAGGATTCTGGTTTAGATAAACTGGCTTTTGTTCACGTTCTGCCTTTGGTATTGTTATTTTTATGATGCTTGTATCCAGAAGCGGGATGATTTCTATATGGTCATTAGTGATAAGGTTCAGGCTGACTTTTGATCTGTTGTTAAGTGTTGAAAAAAGCTGGTCAACGACTTTTTCAGGATTATTTATTCCAATAACTTTGAATCTGTTCTCTCCTCCTTTAGTGTGGATCTCTTCAAGGCCAAAGATTACAGTTCCACCAAGAGTATTTGCCATCGCACTGTATGTTGGGTAAAAATCAGCGGGAACCTGACCGTTTCCATTCTTTCCTGTTGCCCGTTTCGCTTCAAAAGTTACTTTTTCGATTAGTTCATCACGACCCAGGTATTGACAAAGTTTTGCTTCATTTATATTGTTTACCCGGCTCTCCGATGAATTCAATGACATTTTTGGTTTTCCCACGTTTTCTTATTTTATAGAGGGTTTTTAAATATTATATATGATATGTATTTTGAACTGAAGTTCGTGAAATCGTTTTTAAAGAGGCTCATTTTTTCAGGAAAGAATTTTTCCTTGTATATTTCTCCAGAAATTTGATATTCGAAATTTATGAATCAGATCCTTTCAATTCCTTTTTTGAGTATTAGAGTATGGATAATATCCAGATTCAGGTTTATTTGCAACACCCCCCCACCCCCCGGAAAAGGCGAGAACAAAAGAACCGGAGACAATGTGAGTGAATTTTCCCAAACCTTAATGCATCCACCCTGCCAACAAGGAAATGATTACCATGGCCGGAATGATTGCAGCCTTCCTTGAGTTTTAAAAGAGTATTACTCTTGCAGTGGCATTTATCATGTGTGCTCTAGTAGCAGCCCCTGGTAAAATCATTCGTTGACAATAGTATCATGTCATTTATTGGTGCTTTAGTTCCATCCGGAGACTGGAAGACCGCAACTCTGATTTTAGGACCGGTCAACCTGGGGATAGGTCCGTTTTTAGCTGAATGTATCAATTTTATTGTGATTGCGATTGTAGTTTTCATGATTGCCAAAAAAGTAATGGGCGAAGAAAAGGTTGAGAAAAAGTAATAAAATCTAATAATCACTCATATAATCCGGAGATCTCCTTTTTTCATCTCCTAAAAAATTGGGTGCAAATGTTTTCAATAAGGCATCGACTCTAGCAAGGTGTAGTATTCAATAATCCCTCCTGATTGCCGAAAGCCCCCCCATCCGGATACCCGATACTCCGGGTTACATGACCGGATACCAGCTGGCCCGGTCCGGTATAGTGGCTAACCCCTAAATTTATTATTTTAGTTCCGGTGGCTTCGTCGGTATAACCGGGGTGAAAAGGAATAATGAGTCAGCCCTAATCCGGAGGAATAGTATATTTTTTCTGGATTAATGATTAAGAAATTGATATTTTTAAGTATAGAAAACCCTAAAAAATTGTTTTTACTAATTATTAATTTGTAATTTGGTTCTCTTCATAGTGTTTTTTATATTTTTCCAGATGGCATGCAAAAATAAAAATCATAAGAAAGAGGTACTATATAGTAATTATTTATTTACTCAAATATTCCAGGAAAACTATGAAATTTACAATACTCTGTGAAAAAGATGAAGAGGGGCATTATGTTATGGAATGCCCTGAACTTCCTGGTTGTTTTTCTGAAGGAGATACCCTTGAAGAAGCTATTGAAGCTATCAATGAAGCGATTGCCGGTTGTATTACCAGTAGAATAAAAACTGCAACACGTTCCCTTCTTCAATGTAATACTCCAGATAATCTAACCTTTTCATTTGAAATTCCTGAAAGTTCCCATGCCTAAATTACCCCGGGCTTCAGGTGACCTTCATGTTGCTGCTTTCAAAAGAGCGGGATGGATTGTTAATCATATTGAAGGGAGTCATTATATCCTAATAAAAGAGGATAGTCCTGTTCATCTCTCAATTCCTGTTCATTCTGGAAAGGAACTTGGGCCAGGCCTTCTTAAAAAGTTAATCCGAACAGCCGGATTATCAAATGAAGAATATATGGAATTTTCTAATCGCTGAATGCGAATCTTCTGGAATCTGCTACACACTAAGGAGTTTTCTCTCTTTTTTCAGCGTTAATATATCCGGACTACCACTCCCACTCCCCGGAAAAGGAAAGAACAAAAGAACCAAAGACAATGTGAGTGAATTTTCCTAAACCTTAATGTATCCACCCTGCTAAGAAGGAAATGATTACCATGGCCGGAATGATTACAGCTTTCCTTGAGTTTTAAAAGAGTATTACTCTTGCTGTGGCGTTTATCATGGGTGCTCCAGTAGCAGCCCCTGGTAAAGTCATTTGTTGACAATAGTATCATGCCGTTTATTGGTGCTTTCGTTCCATCCGGAGAATGGAAGACCGCAACTCTTGCATTGGAACCGGTCAAGCTAGGGATAGGTCCGTTTTTATTGAATGTATCAATGTTATTGTGATTGCGATTGTGGTTTTCATGATTGCCAAAAAAGTAATGGGCGAAGAAAAGGTAGAGAAAAAGTAATCAGATCCAATAATTACTCATATAATCCGGAAATCCCTATTTTTCATCTCCTAAAAATTGGGTGCAAATGTTTTCAATAAGGCATCGGCTATAGCAAGGTGTAGTATAATCCCTCCGGTGTGCCAAAAACTCTCCAACCGCTCCGGATTACCAAAAGCCCCCCCATCCGGATACCCGATACTCCGGGTTACATGACCGGATACAAGCTGGCCCGATCCGGTATGGTGGCTAACCCTTAAATTTATTATTTTTTAGATCCGGTGGCTTCGTCGGTATATCCGGGTGAAAAGAAATCAGTATGTCAGCCCAGATCTGATGGGGTGTAAACCATCAACGTTCTTGACAATTATGGTGATATATTAATACTTCTCATTTAGTCTGACTTTTACAAGGATGAGTTCTATTTTTATTCATTTTACCATAGGATTCTTGTTAGGATAGGACAATTGATGGGAAAGAAGGAAAGAGTATGAGTCTATTAATGGAAAAAAATACATCTTGAGATATCCTAATTCACGAGAAATAATTTGACTGAGGGTATAACTTACCATTCCAAACTCTTGATATACCATTTGATATTAATTTCCACTCACAAATCTTAAATCAGAGTCTTTAATACAAAGAGCCTTAAATATCTCTTTATCTATATGGAGGCTTGGGAAAGGATGGAGGGGAGTGAATGACAAGAAAACAACAGATATTGTCTTATCTGGAATTGAATCCAATTCCCATTTGTGATGATTGCCTCTCCTCTTCTACACATTGTTACCCACGGCAGCATGTAAATCAGATATGTAGGATATTAAGTGAACAACACCAGATATCAAGATATCAGGGATTTTGCAAAATCTGTTTCAGAAATAAGATTGTAAATAAAGTTAAATCTGAAAAAATAATTAGTGATGAGGCTTATTCCCGCAAAAAAGATCATTTGATAAAGCCTGTAATGTTCCCGTCTTTTCCCCCTGAAAAGGTCTCATCGTTAAAAATATCATCCATTTCTTTTGTTTGGAAACCAATTTTGAAAGATGAAATATCTCTATATCAATTTCCTAACCCTATTTCTTCTTTTATGAAATCCTCATATAATGTTCCAGCAATTTATCGATGGATTGTCCAAACCCCGGATAATAAGGTACTCTATTATATCGGTGAGACTGAGCAGCTTTGTCCCAGAAGAATAACTCATTATCATGTAAGACAGCTTTATGGCCTGATACCTAACTAAGCAAAAATCAGTGTTACTAAGCAAGAATACAATTCCAACCTCAAATCGATACATTTATATATTTTCGGCGCCGCCCTACGGTGAGCA
>Ga0123334_1000272_pt1 | contig 68798 bp, 65 predicted proteins | sample BiotimSIPDNA_FD_89706 | JGI IMG/M metagenome (GOLD analysis project Ga0123334, IMG submission 89706) | Anaerobic biogas reactor microbial communites from Washington, USA - Biogas_R1 time_0 SIP DNA | ecosystem: Engineered > Bioreactor > Anaerobic > Unclassified | place: Washington, USA...
AGCAATTGTTACATTCGAGTCCTCAATTATTTCCATTCCTGAAAAGGACTATTGTATGTACTCAGATTTAAATGTTTGTACGAAAATTAAGTTTCGTAACACTTGTTGCCGCCGACTGTTCGAAGCAGGGTAAGACCATACATTATCCCGGTTACCATGCATCCATACAACACTGCTCCGACGGAATCAAAATGAGCATTACCCTCATCTATCCATTCCTCCCGAAGGTACATGAAAGTAAATAGCATGACAAGAACCGCAATGGGAATGTTTATAAGAAAGATTGATGGCCATCCAAATAACTGGGTAAGAAAACCTCCCAGAACAGGACCGAGAGAGAGTCCGGCATAAACAGCAGCAGTAATGAGGCCTATCGCCTTTCCTCTTTCTCCAGAAGAAAAAACGACAGTTACAATAGCCATCGATGTTGAAAAAACCATTGCTCCCCCCAATCCCTGGATTATCCGTGCAACAATGATAACCTGGCCTGACCACGATAGTGCTGCCAAAAGGGAACCAAGAGCGAATAATAAATTTCCAACTAAAAAAACTCGTTTTCTCCCGTATATATCTGCAAACCTCCCAAAGGGAAGCATACAGACCGCAGCAACCAGAATATATGCTGTTGTCACCCATCCCAGACTTACCGCATCAAGAGAAAAATCAGAACCAATTGCCGGTAGAGCGACATTCAAGGAAGATACCGTGTAGGGAACCAGGAATGATGCAAGAGAGAATATTAACAGGAGGAGAGTTTTTCCAGGGCGGGAAGACATGGGTTAAAAAATGAGATATGAAAGAGTATGAAGTTGTTCATTGAGTACTTTAAATTGGTTAAGGAGTTGCATCCATCTCAGTAAGTACAATCTTCTTATGTTCTGTCAGGGAGATATATGAGTATGGTTATCGGTCATAGTTTTACCTTTTCCTGTTCAGAAGATGCCAATCAATTTCTTAGATTTTTACGAAAAGAGGGAATTTCAGCACGTGTTGAATCAATCCCCCAGACCTCTTACTCATTCATGATCAAGGGCAGGTATGAAAACTTGTGTAATTATCTAGCAGAATGCTTAGATAAACTTCAGAAAACAGAAAGTAGTGATTCTGAAAACACTGAAATCATAGATAAAAGAGATGAACCAGAACTTGATCCTAAAGAAAAAGAGGAATTCCTTGAAGAAATAAATTTTTTGCGCGAAATGCTTGATAAACAAAGAGAACATGCATCAAAAAACCTTGAAGGGAAAAATCAGGGAGAAATCGCTTTTGAACCCCATTTTTCTGAAACAGAAGGGAAAGAGGAGGAAATCAAAGAATACATGAATTTCCTCTATGAAAATAAAATCCTCATGGATAACGGGATATTTGAATTTACCGATAATGTTCTCAGGTATGATACTATTAAGCCGGTAGAAGATCTGGATTACTCCTATGGGATATCACCTTATCTCGTTCCAGACGATGACAAGCTTGATAAATATGGTATTTCCCGGATACAAAAAATTAGTGCAGAAGTAGATTACACTGTCAGGGCAGGACCAGATATTATCGGTATAGAATTACAGAAGTTAAAAGATGAACTAGCGTTAATCGAAGAAAATGAAGATTATGTCATTCATGCAGTTCACTCAATTAACCTGAAAAGGGAGTTGGTAGACCATATTATTTCTGTAATGCAGGATAGTGATGCTGATACCATTGATGATCTTGTTGATGAACTGGAACTATGCCCGTCTGTTTATGATACAAACGAACGATCAATTATATCATATGATATCTCGTACGAATTCACCTCTGAAGTAATCGAAGACCTCAAAAAGCTGGAATTTTTAAGAGTTAAAGGGAATAAAATAAAATTAGTTAGAAAATAACCCTTTTTTTACACTTTTTCGTTTATTTGATATTCACTGATTATTCCCAAGATGTGGATAAATCACTCATCCGGGAGATCAAATCTACAGCATCTTACGGTAAAAAAGAGATTTCAGATTATAGGCTGATGCCTGATTCATATTCGAATGACTTCTGGAAGCTTCTGATACTGCCGGATACTGACGTCTTATCTGACCACTGATTTGTTGCTGAAGGAACATCATTTTTACCACGTGCTTCCATAATTGAGCCGGCAAATGAAGTTCTGACTGTTCCTTCTGCATAACCGTCAGGAGAGTCAGCATTGGGCGTTACTGCAATCTGGTAGAATAATCCTGCCGGAACATCTCCGGATGCAGCAACAGCACGAATTCCACCTTTTGTTGAGACCTGGCCACTCTTAAAGTTTACCAGCTCACTCTTTGCTTTCACCGTGTTGCAGAAAGCAGGGAACACATTATCTGGTGCAGATGTGAAAACACATCGGATTGAATCAGCTGTGTCCGCATAATTGCCAGCTACATCCAGGCTCCATTCCTCGCTGCCAACAAGGATTGACCCATCAATACTCTCATAGGTCAGTACTTTCTCTGCCTCAAGATTATTCAGACCATTACCCTTATTCTGTGAATCAAAGTTGATATCCTTGTTTAACATCAGATGTCCGCCATTGGTTCGGATCGAATCTGAATACGTAACAACTGCAATAGATTCTCCAGGGAGTAACTTTCCATTGTGTATACTACCCGTGAGTGTATCATCAGTCTTGCTATATGCTGTAGAATCCAATGAATTGATTATTCCACGCCACGTCTTTCCCCACCATGGATCTGACATTGCGATATCAGGTAATGCCAGATTATCAAGAGAATAATCTGGGACGGTGAGTGAATTCAGGGTATTTGACAAGCCCACAGAATAGGTAATCCCTGCAGAAGATTTTTCAGCAGCAAGGGCATTTACCTGGGCATCGGTCAGAATATACGCATCTGAAGCAGAAACACTATTCAATTGTATACCGGTAACCGGAGTTTCCGAGTAATCAATTGTCCACGAGAAATATGAACTGTCAGACACATAGCCTACTACATCTATTATCGTGGATATCGATATTTTTTGGTTTTCGGGTACCTGATGTGGTAACCGGTCAGCTACTGCAGCCCCGGAGATTAAAATGAACAGTAATACAATTCCAATTATGGTGAACTTACAAAAATTCCCTCTCATTACAACTCCCGGGATGATTTCCATCACTGAATAAAAATTTACTTTAGATTCTGCCTTTTTTACCGCTAATAGTCCAAAAGCATCATCTATCCAAACTGCTCAGTAGGTCATATCCCTGTTATTAAGTAGTTTCCTCTCATACCAGCTAAAGGAATTCGTTATTTTACTGATAATTTCATTTTTTAACTACAAATGAGAATCATTCAGGAGAAAATAAGATATCAGGGAGTTTTTGCCCATACAGGAAGATCAAATGATATTCCAAGGGCCCAGAGAACAATGGTATACATAAATATCGTAACAAGAATGATTCCCACTAAATTTAAAATAAAACCCGTCCTCATCAAATCCCGCATGTTGAGGTAACCTGTGCTGTAACCAACTGCATTTGGTGGTGTTGCTACCGGGAGCATGAAAGCCAGGGATGCAGTCAGAGCAGCAGTTAGCATCAGGAATATCGGATTAATCATCAGACTCACTGATGTTACGGCTAGAATTGGCATCATAACCGATGCTATTGCGGTATTGGATGTCACTTCAGTCAGGAAAGAGACCAGTATTGCTACCAGGAGGATAATGTACAGTACATCAAGAACACTGAGAGCAGTAAGGTGTTTTACTAATACATCAGCAAGGCCTGATTTAATAAAGGCTTTTGAAAGACATATGCCTCCACCAAAGAGAAGGAGAATTCCCCATGGGATTTTTAAAGCAGTATCCCAGTTCATGGTATATTCACGGGTCCTGATGTTAATCGGCAGGATAAAGAGAAGAATTGCTCCAAACATCGCAATCGTTGAATCATCTATCCCAGGAAACATGATATCAAGACCTGGAATTGTAAACTCACCAATTTTTTTTGTGCTGGAAAAAATCCACATGAGAGCAGTCATGACAAAAACAATGAGTGTCCACCGTTCCCCTGTAGACATTATACCCAGCTTATTCTTCTCCGCATTAATGATTTCACGACTTTGAGGAAGCTTGGATGGAAGATGCCGGTAAGGTCCGTAAACCAGCCATAACCATGTAAGAGGTATGAATATAGCAACCAGCGGTATTCCAAAGAGCATCCAGTCTACAAATCCTATGGTAGGTGCATCAGGGAACAGGGTTTTTAGCTGGGCAAGAAAAATGCCATTCGGCGGAGAACCGATAATCGTTCCCAGTCCACCAATTGACGCAGCATATGCAATGGATATCACGAGGGCTTTTGCAAAATCATAGCCGCCATCTTCTTCTCCCTTATTTTTAAATGCATCAACACTGATTGTTCCGATGATGGCAACGGCAATCGGGATCATCATCATCGCAGTAGCAGTATTTGAGATCCAAAGAGAGAGAAATGCAGTTGCTACCATAAATCCTAAAATGATCTGCTTTGGACTTGTACCGGTTAATAAAATAATTGAGAGGGCAATCCTTCGGTGCAGATTCCACCTTTGCATGGATGCTGCAATGATAAACCCTCCAAGGAATAGAAATATTGTTTTATCAGCATATGGCGCACAAGCCTCAGCAGGAGTCAGCACTCCAAAAAGCGGGAATCCCACAAGAGGAACAAGAGCAGTAGCAGGGATTGGAACTGCTTCAGTTACCCACCAAATTATCATGAGAATGGTTACCGCTGCAGTAGCCTGAATCTCCCAGGATATGAAGATAGATCCGGGCATAGCCATAATAAGGCCGGCTACCACCAGGCCCAGAATCAGGCAAAAAAAATTCTTCATTCCTTATATGTTGGGATACTTGAGATATAATCCGTCCGAATTATCTTCCCTTAGATACAAAAATACTCCTACAATAATGGATACGATATCAGACACGTTAATCCAGTCAATCCGGAGAAAACGGGCTAATGGAGATGAAGAATATGCAAAACCCTTTTTAAAATGGGCAGGCGGAAAGAGTCAGCTTCTCACAGAATTTGCCGCACGACTCCCTGTTGAGTTAAAGGAGGGACTTCTAACCCGGTACATCGAACCCTTCGTGGGTGGGGGTGCAATGTTTTTTTACATAATCCAGCTGTTCCCCCTGAATGAATCTATTCTATGTGATAAAAACCCGGAACTAATACTTACCTGGGAAACAATTAAAAAAGATGTCACCGGTCTTATCAGATTATTATCTGAAATGCAGGTACATTATTATTCTCTTGATGAAGTAGACCGGATGTCATATTTTTATGAGGTACGGGATGCTCTGAATGATGAACAAAAATCATTTGATTATACAAAATTTAATGAAACTACTGTCAGAAGAGCGTCACAAATCATTTTCCTGAATAGAACATGCTTTAATGGTCTGTTTAGACTGAATTCCAAAGGAGAATTTAATGTTCCTTTCGGCAGGTATAAAAACCCTACCATTGTGAATGAAAAGAACCTGAAAAAGATATCAGCATTACTTAGCAATACCTCATTTATCCAGGGAGATTTTAATACCTGCCTTGAATATGCAGGGAAGAAAACATTTATGTATCTTGATCCACCGTATCGCCCTCTCAATAAAACCTCCTCGTTTACCGGGTATTCATCTGAGGGTTTCAGTGAAGAGGACCAGATAAGACTGGCCGATTTTTTTGTTAATGCTGATCAGGCAGGTTCAAAAATTATGCTCAGCAATTCTGATCCCCGTAATGAAGACCCCTCAGACCATTTCTTCGATGATCTCTTCAGGGATTATCACATTGAGCGAATTCTCGCTAAAAGGATCATAAATTCTGTCGGGGAAAAAAGGGGAGCAATAAATGAACTCATTATCAGGAACTATCAGTAAAAGAAAATTATCCGGATATAACGCCTGAATCTGCGCAATAAAGCCAGTATCCCTGTTTTGGCGTTAACATCCGGTTATCATCCTGTTTACCCTGATCTTCATTCATTATCGGGGTTTCATACTGCTGAAGGGTTGCATTAAAACCAACAGCATACTTCCAGACATGCTGTACTTGTGACAGGGCATCTTTTGCCTTGACCGGTTCTTTGACCGGAACTCCAAAGGTATTCCACCCGGAAGTCACTTCTTTTGTCACCGGAGCAGAAGAAGACTGATATGTTAGGGGGATGGTATCTTCTTTTGTTGAGTATATCCAGTATCCGGTCATAATAGAGATTGTATCAGTCGACCGGATTGTTTTCCATCCATCCGGATTTACATAAGTTAATACTGAATGACCTCCTGAACTCACCCCGGCAAAGATAGAGGCTGTGTCACTTCCCTTTGCAAGAGGCCGCGGAACTGAAATATAATTCCAGCCCGGATGTAAGTTTAGTATTTCCTCTTCACCAAAAGAATATAACACTGCAGTCAGGTTTACCCTTCCATTTGCCATGATCTTCCCTGAAAGGGATGAAACAGGATCAGAATATTTTATCAGCAGATTCCTGATCTCCTGCGGAGTGAGATTATTATTTTTTTCATACATGAGAGCGGCCATACCTGCAACCATGGCTGATGCCTGTGATGTCCCGTTCATATACATGTACCGGTCACCAGATTCCCGGGGTAATGAGGTACTATATATCTGATCTCCTGGTGCTGCAAGATGCACCCTGGTGCCAAAATTGGATGTTGATAACAGGCTATCATATGCAGTGGTACTTGCAACCCCGATGATATTAGAAAGTGAATATGATGACGGATAATATGCCACTATATCATTATTCTGTCCGTTATTCCCTGCAGCACATACAAATAACGCAGAAGAGCCAGATATGGCATCAAACATTGCCTGAGAATATTCAGGCCCACCAAACGAGCAACTTACTATGTCTGCTCCTATCCTGGATGAATATTCAATACCCTTAATAATATCTGATGTATAAGCACCTCCCAGTTCATTTATTGCTTTAATCGCTACCAGTTTGGTTTTCCATACAACTCCGGTCGTACCAATCCCGTTGTTACCTACCGCACCGATGATCCCTCCACAATGAGTTCCATGTCCATTGTCATCCATGGGTTCATAATCCTGGTTGATGACATCATATCCATGTTCGCCGTTTTGGCCTGTCCACATGTTTGAAACAAGGTCCGGATGGGTATAATCTATACCGGTGTCCAGAACGGCTACTTTCACATCTCCTGAATCTGTGGAAATATCCCAGGCACCTGTCAGTTTTCCATCAGAACCGGATGTTCCAGGTGACACTCCTTCCCTATAGGTCTGGCCGGTATTTTGCATGCCCCATTGTCGCCAAAATTGCGGATCATCCGGGATTTTATCAATTGTCCATATATAGTCAGGTTCAGCATACAGAATTCCCGGCATGTCTGATAGTTTATCAATAGCTTCTTCCTGCGTTATCCCGGAGACATTACACAGGGCAAGCCCGGGTACCATTTCTGAATCAATTTCTTCTATGATTTTTACCCCTTCAATAGAAGTAATCGCAAGTGCTGATACCTCTGACATATTATACCTGACCAGTATTCTACCCAATGATGATTTTTCTGGTGGTACAATTATATCCGATGATTCCGATGAAAGAGCAGAGGAGACCACATGTATAGCTGACGACTGATTTTGTGAAAGAAACATTGAGGGAATAATTGGATACTCCGTAATATTGATTGACGCGTCAGAATCCTGGTTTTCAAAGAATTCACGTGCGGACGGGTGCCAGCTTGAAATAGGTTCTGAAACAGCACTGTTCATTAAAAACATGACAATTATCGTCAGAAACAACCAACAAATCGGTCTTTCCATATCACTCACTGTTGAATGATTACCTGCAGAGTAGATAAGGTTTCATACTTTATCATCAACTAATTGTAAGGGACAAGGTGATATGATCTACTCGCTTCTTTTTGTTGATGATGATCGGGAAATTTGTACGATTGCTAAATCTTTTCTTGAAAAAACAGAAGTATTCAGGGTTTTTACTGCGGACTCGGTGAAAGAATCATATAGTCTTTTAAAGAATAATCATTACGATGCTATTATTTCTGATTTTAACATGCCTGAAGAGGATGGAATTTCATTCCTAAAAGAAATTAGAAATACAGGCAATAAAATTCCTTTTGTCATCCTGACCGGTATGGGTAAGGAAGAAGTAATAATCAATGCACTTAATAATGGAGCTGATCTCTACTTTGTAAAAGATGAAAGCCCACAAGAATTATTCGAACTCCTGACTGATAGATTAGTGCCACTGATAAAGAGTAAACAGGCAGAAATTGTTTTTCATGAGATTTTTTACCAGTCGCCCATTGCAATTCTTCTGTATAATTCAGAAGGCAGACTGATCCAGGCAAATCCTGCATGTATGAGGATGTTCGGGGTTTCAGACAGAAAAGAGATAGACCTGTTTGACCAGGGAGAGGATCAGTCGATTCCTGTTGATATGCTTAACCGATTACAAAACGGTGAAAAGATTGAATATGCTGTTCCCCATGATTTCATGAGAATTGTCCTGGATAATGGTATTCCAACAAAACAGAAAGATCAGAGATTTCTAAACATTTTTATCACACCGATTTCACTTTCATGTCCGAATATTACCGGAGGGTACCTTGTCCAAATACAGGACGTCACACAGCAGAAGAAATCAGAATCTATTTTAAAAAGCAGCGAAGAGCGTTATAGAAGTTTTTTCGTAAACAGTCATTCAGTTATGCTTATCATTCATCCAGATAGCGGTGAAATATTAGATGCAAATTCAGCCGCATGTTCATATTACGGTTATTCTTTGGAAGAACTTAGAAAAATGAACATTTTTATGATACACTATTCGAAAAGGAAGCAATTGTTACAGGATACACAAAGTTCAATCAATGGAGAAAAGTCAGTCTTTTATTTAAAGCATCGTCTCTCATCCGGAGAAGTTAGGGATGTCGAAGTTCATAGCGGACCTATCAGCATTGAAAATCAGCAGGTCTTGTACCTCATCATCCATGATATCACCGACAAAAAAAGATCTGAAGAAGCCTTGTTAATGGCTAATAAAAAACTCAATCTACTCTCTTCAATCACCAGACATGACATTATTAATGTTCTTACCGCTCTCATTGGATACCTGGAATTTGCTGGAACTGAAACCAGCATCGAGGAGACCAGACACTTTATCCTTAAAGCACAGGTTGCAGCCAATTCAATCCGGCACCATATTGAATTTACCCGCGATTACCAGGATCTTGGTACAAAAGAGCCGGTATGGCATGATATCAGGGGGGTATTAAAAAGTACATCAAATCTGATTAATGCAAAAGATGTGAGCATCCTGTTTGATAATAATTCAGAACTCCTCGTCCTTGCAGATCCTCTCCTTATTAAAGTCATTTATAACATCATGGAAAATTCCATGCGGCATGGTGAGAAAGTAACAAAAATTTCCAGTTACTGGCACAAGGAAATTGATGGAAACCTTACATGGATTTTTGAAGATGACGGAATAGGTATACCTTCAGGTCAGAAGCACCAGATATTTGCCAAAGAAGTGGGATCAAATACTGGTCTCGGACTGTTTCTTGCACGTGAAATTCTTGCAATAACCGGAATTTCCATCAAGGAAACAGGAGAGTATGGAAAAGGAGCAAAATTCACAATTTCTGTTCCTGATGGAAAATACTACCTGAATTAGACCCGGGTTATCTCCAGACAAAAAGAAACAAAGCGAATGATAAACGGGGGAGAGAACAGGAAAATCCTGACCCCTATTTACTGAGCACTACCGGGTTGACTTTGCAGTCCAGTTTGTTCCATCGGTTGAAATCACGATAGTCCCATTTACATCAGTTCTGAACAGTTTTGAACCTTGTTTTTCGATTGCTTCGATTGTTCCGGGTCTTGGATAATTGTACGAATTGCCTGATGCAACAGATATAATAGCAACTTGTGGTCGTACGTTTGCAATTGATGAGACTGCATTGTTAGAACCATGATCAGGAACTTTCAGTATTTTCGCCGGGGTTTTCACATCTGAAGCATCACCTGCAAATAATACCGTGAGGTTTTGAACAGATACCAGGATAACCAGGGAGTCCTCATCAGGATGCCCGGTAAGAGTATACGGGCTTACAATATCCATTTGCACCATGGATGTAAATGGTAATTTCATCCCTGCTTTCACTATCGTCCGAACAGCCTGATCTGAAGTAACAAGACCAATAACCTCTTTATGCAAATCAGAACTGTATGGTTCTCCGTTATCGACGTATGTATTTACTTTAAATGCCTTGAAAACTTCACTCATCCCTCCGATATGGTCATCATACGGATGCGATGCAATGACCATATCCAGGGTGGAAACATTCTGCTTTTTCAGGTATTCAACCAGACGCTCTCCTGCAATCACAGGACCAGCATCAATAAGGACATTTTTTTCTTCACTTTGAATAAGAGCAGCATCTCCCTGACTGACATCAATGAAATGGAAGAGAACTTCGGGTTTTGGTGTCGGAGTGGAGAGTGGAGTGGGAACAGAAGTCGGAGTTTCTGTAGCAATTGAATGTTCCGGTGTTGTGGAAACATCCGGAGTAATCATACCACCAGATTCACCTTGACCATTCAAATTCAAATCAGGATTACCATGAACGTCATCAAGTGAAATTCCTGGTATCATACCTGATAATGATGCAAACACTAAAAGACCGATGGTAATCAGACAGATAAGACTGGCAAGTATTACTCTAACCAATTGTCCTGGTTTCTTTTGTTCTTTAAGCTCCGTAATTATTGGAGATTTTTTCTTTACCGGCGGTGATTTTGATCTGATCATATTCCGACGGTAAATATCATTATCCGGGTCTATTGCATGGGCTTTTTCAAAGCAGTGGATGGCACTTTCTAAATTATCAGTATGTGACAGAGCCACACCAAACGCATTCCACGCTTTATGATTCTGGTCATCCTTTTCGACAAGCTCTGAAAAGATTTCAATTGCTTCTTCAATTTTCCCGTTTTTAAGGAACGATATTCCCTGATCAAACCGTTCCTCATCCGGATCATCAGTCATAACCGAGTGGATGTTTCACAGATAACAACATAAAACCTCTCATTAAATATACATGACTAAACATCTGATGCCCACGATAATTTTCGCGTTATAAGTGCATAGATAACATTTTTATTGGATTTTTATTATATTCTGACAAAAAATCCTCTTTTTCAAGAAAATTCACCAATCCAGGAATAAATTCACTAAAGACAGTACAAGGCACCAGATATCAGATATACGGGTATATACAAAAGGACATAGATTTCCGAAATTATCAGTTCTTTCTCTGGGGCGACGAGGAAACACTGACCTGTGTGATATGACTGGTACAAAGATAATACGAAAGTTCTTTTCTCTCTATTATGGTGAGAATTATTCGGATAAATTTTTCAAAAAATACAGAATAGTTTATATCTTTTCCTGATAAAGCAGATATCAGTATTGGATTTTCTCCAACATACCCCCGGTTAATTTTTCCTGTACTGTCACCATAGGAGGATTTACAAAGAATAAAAGGGTAATATATTTTCCAGGAAATTAAAGAGACAGGAATTAGATCACCGATGATCAATAACCGAAACAGCGAAGAATATCAGAGTAATTCATATGGAATATATCAGGAATGAGGAGATCCAGGTTTTAATTGTTGATGATAATAAAAATAACCTGGAAATTATCGCACATGTTCTTCGTAAAGCAGGATTCCAGGTTATGATGGCTTCAGACGGACCGCTAGCCATTGAACTTACGAAAGAAACTCCTCCGGACATAATACTCCTCGATATTATGATGCCAGGTATGGATGGATTTGAAGTATGTAAAATCCTCCGTAAAATGGATAAAACATCAACTGTTCCAATTATCTTTCTTTCCGCAAAAGATGAAGATTCAAATATTGAAACCGGATTTGAAGTAGGCGGGACTGATTATATCACTAAACCGTTTCATGAACGAATTCTTATCGCACGGGTTAGAATTCATATAGAAAATGGCTTTTATTTAAGAAATCTCCAGCATTCTAATGATATTCTCAGGGAAAAGACGGAATTACTTATTGAAGTGAAAAAGAACCTGGAAAAGAAAAACAGGCAACTTGACTTACAGATTCAACAAAACCTGCATCTTCTTGCAACAGTTAATGATGAAATCAGAAATCCACTTACGGTGGCTTTATCTCTTCTTGATATGGATAAACATGCTAAAAGTGAGATGATAGTCCAGGAATTGTATAAAATTGATAACGTGATCAACAACCTGGAGAGAGGAGTATTAGAATCAGATAAAATCAGGGAATATCTGAAAAAATACCTTGAGTGTAATGAATTAACCTGAAACGATGGAATTGTTAATCCAGGTACTACTAATACTCCTGGCATGTGGAATCGTTGCTGGCTTTCTTGCAGGTCTTTTTGGGATTGGAGGGGGAGTCGTGATGGTTCCGGTCATGTTTATACTCCTTAATGACCTTGGGTATGGAGAGTATGCTATGGCAATGGCTGTTGCAACTTCTGCAGCGGTAATTCTCCCGACAACCCTTGCAGGAGCTATCAGAATTAATCGTGGAGAACAGATTTCTATCTTACCTGCCATTATTTTAGGAGCAGGAGGAGTATTGGGCTCGATAGTAGGAAGCACGATTTCAGTTATTATCCCAAAAGAGATACATGTCATCGCTTTTTCGTCCTTCCTGATATTCCTGGCATTCTGGATGGTAATAAAACAATCCAGATACCTGGTCAGGTATCACTTCAGGGAAAGCACCTTTATTTTTACTTTATTGGGGATACTGACAGGAATAGGAGCCGGGCTTTTTGGTATTGGTGGGGGGGTGATACTCACTCCAGTTCTGACTTCTCTATTAGGTATCCATATTCATCGTTCGATTCGCATCTCACTAACAGCAATGGTGTTTATTGCAACCGCAACAGTTATTTCATATATCATTCTTGGAACAAGTACTCCCAGCCTTTTTCCATATTCCATTGGATACGTTAATGTCCTGTTTGCCCTAATATTGGTCTTTACTTCCATTCCAGGAGTTAATCTGGGTTTGAAAACCGGACAAAAAGTATCTGAAAAGAACCTATTATTCCTCTTTATCAGTATGCTGATAATTCTTGCAGTCAGAATGGTATTCTCCATTCATTGACCTTCCTTCTCTAATCCGGATAAAAAAATTAGCGGTTTAAATTGTATTTCCGACCATCTACAGTCATTTTTGTTGTGAACCGGATAGGTCCTGGCTGGTTTGTATGAGGCCCGAGTGCTTCCTCATGAAGATGACTATGAGTAGCATGCCAGGGACCTGGTGCCTGGCGTTTTCTCCATGCTCTGCGTGAAGGGTGAGGATTAGGTGTTTTAAGTGGATGATGACGGACTGTTTCGAGATATCGTTCCTTGTCTCTGCTTATCCAGCCTCTTCTTTGTCGGGCCTTCTGCTCCTGACTTGTGTAAATAATCCGTGGAGACATGCTGTAGGCTTATTGTATTAGGATAAAAATCTTTCCACAGTAAAAAAAAGAAAAAAATGGACTTTTGTATCAGATGTACTTATTTCTCCGTAACCAGTCGCGCTGGGGAGGAGTATACCGGTATGAAATATCACATTTTTCATCCTGAAATGACCAGGGAGTAATGATGATAACATCGCCTTCACGAATCCATGCACGACGCTTCATCTTACCCTTAATCCTGCCTAGACGGGTTATGCCATCAGAACATCGGACACGAATATGAAATGAGCCAAGCATGAGTTCGGCATACGCGAACTGTTCACCTTTTCTGCTATTTGGCAGGCGAACTCTGATCGTTTCAATTTCGGGTTCTATTTGCGGTTCGGGTTTCTTTTCAGTACTTGATTCAGTTTCTATCTGGGTGATCTGATCATCTCCGGTAAAAAGTGCAAAAAAACCACGAAAAGCCTTGTCATGGACAATTATACAAGATTTGGCAATCAGTTCGCACTAGTAGTATGACAAAATTTAAAAAAAACCTGCCAGCTTCATTAATCAATGTTTCCAAAATAAAAGAAGGTATCGGTATCAGAGTATCGATACTTATTATTCATGAGACGCTAATTATTTGATTACCCATGAAAAATCAATCTATATATCATTATCTTTTGCTTATCCCGGCGATACTCCTTCCTCTCTTTATTGGTTTTATTGGTTCATATTTTACCATAAGCCAGGTTACCGGATGGTTCGTAACCCTGAATAAACCCTGGTTTTCTCCCCCTAACTGGGTGTTTGCACCGGCATGGACAATTTTATACATTCTAATGGGTCTTTCTTGGTGGTTTGTCCTGAAATCAGGATTCGAAAAACCATCTGTCCGTCGTGCAACCTTTTGGTTTCTGATACAACTGGCTGTAAATCTCCTCTGGTCAATAGTATTCTTTGGAATGGAGTCACCTGCAGGTGCACTGGGAGTGATTTTTCTCCTGCTGTTTCTGATCCTTGTTAACATGCATTATTTCAGATTTGTATCCAGGTGTTCAGTGTACCTTTTAATTCCATACCTGTGTTGGACTTCTTTTGCAACACTGCTGAATGCTATGATAGTCATCCTCAACTTATGATGAATATGATTTCCGTAAACCCCATTGGAATAATTCATTCACCTTTTTTAAAACAGGGAGAAGCACCCAGACAGGGCTTTGGCTGCACTGAAAAACTGGTAATTGAGATCTATCCGCAATACCATGAAGGTCTTGGAAACATGGAAGGAATATCCCATATCTGGGTATTATACTGGATGGACCGGGCTGACCGTAATTCTCTCACGGCAAAAAGACCAGACTTTAACAAACCAAAACCGGTGTTTTCCATACGATCTCCTTCACGACCAAACCCAATAGCACTCTCTATCGGAAAAATTGAAAATATTTCAGGGGGCAATATCACAGTTACCGGAATTGAGGCTCTAGACGGATCTCCGGTTATTGATATCAAGCCGTATGTCGTGGAAATAGACTGTATCTTTGACTCACTCAATCCGTTTGAAAAGAAGTGATTCAGAGCAGATCCAGAATCTGCATTGCTGCGGATTCTCCGGAAAGAAGCATTCCTCCAAAGACCGGGCCCATTCTGTGACCCCCGGATACAGCATTTGCAGCCATACCACAGACAAAAAGACCAGGGAAAACCTCTTTCGTGTGTGTGACAACTGCAAATTCAGCATTATCAGCCCACATCGTTCCTTCACCAACAATTTTCGGTTTCCCACATTTTTTTGAGACATGATGGGCAACAACCGCATCATGACCCGTTGCATCAACAGTAATCCTGCACCTAATAGTTAATGGATCAACATGGAGTCCTGTCGCTTCAACCGGTTGCCAGTTAATTACCAGACCGGATAATTTACCATCGCCTTTAATCATAACATCTTCAACATATGTCAGATTAAAGAACTGCACACCTGCATCAGCTGCAGATGCTGTAAGTTTGGCTACAGATTCAATGCTTGATGCCGTATAATAACCAGGGGAGAATTCAGAGCTTTTGATGTTAAATCTATCAAGAAGTCTTTTAGCCTCACTCTGAACAACAATCCTCGGAAACATCATGCCCCCTCCCCACATTCCACCTCCTACGGATAATTTTTTCTCAATAAGACCTACTTTTAACCCCTTTTCTGCAATAAGTGTAGCACAGACAAGTCCTGAAGGTCCAGCCCCGACAACGGCTACATCCATATCCATATATTCGAGCATGATATGCATTTGCTCGGATATTATAGCCCTGCTAATGGTTATTTCATCCAATGTCATTACCTTACACGCTTGTCTCTTCATCTATAAGTTTTTATACATATTGACACTGAAAACATCTCATACCATTACCGGTTTATGAGATCCGCGAATTTTTTTGCTGCCACAGAAATGTCAGGGCTGCATATCACCGCTGAAATTACCGCAATTCCATCAGCCCCGGCTGCAATAACCTCACGGGTATTTGAGAGTTTTATTCCACCTATTGCAACAATCGGGATTGCTACGTTTTCCCTTATTTTTCGGATCATCTCAGTTCCAACTGCAGATCCAGCATCTTTCTTGGTTTCAGTGGAAAATATAGGTCCTACTCCAAGGTAATCAGCACCCCCTTCTTCTGCAAGTACTGCTTCATCGACAGAACCAACAGATATTCCTATGATAAAGGGAGGGGGAAAGAGTGGACGTACTACAGTAAGCGGAAGATCGTCCTGACCAAGATGAACTCCGTCAGCACCGGACAACAGGGCAATATCCACCCGGTCGTTCACAATGAATCCGGCATTATACATGTTGCAAAGGTTACGGATTTCCTTTGCAATTGCATATAGTTCTGCACCACTACGTTTTTTATCACGGAGCTGGATAATCCTCGCCCCACCGATAAGGGCATCTTGTGCAATCCTGACATGAGAAGATCCGGGAGTAAGATCATCATCGGTGATTATGTAAAGACCATAGTCCATGCTTTCACACTATGATTAGAGAGATAACAAATAGAATATACCGGTAATATCTGGAGGAAACAGGATGAGAAATCAGGATCATGATAGAAATGTATCTGTCTGACATGGACTAAGGGAAATAATATACCATAATATCTGCAGTATCCCACAGGTAATCAATAAGAAGGATATTAACCCGGATAATAGGCAGACCTGTCCGCTTTTTCAGGTCTACAATCAGTTCGTCTCTTCGTTTAGTATGTACCAGCTCAATCCGTTCATAAACAATCTGTTTTTTTCCTTCACATGAGAAACCAAATCCTCTTTCCAGTCCCCATATTACCAGGAGGTTGGAAATTGCGAGGATTTCATACTAGCCGGAGTGGAAAAAGAAAGCATTAACCAGCGATAACGCAACCATCACAAAGAGAGAGATCATTTCCCTGATACTACAACTCCGGGTTATCCTGTTATAAAAAACAATATGATGCAGGTTGTCTGATACAACCGGTAAGTTATATATTGAATAAAAAATGTGAAAATGAGATAGATCAAAGAACCCTGAACATTTCAGGTTTAATTGATCCCGGTCCAAGTCCTGTATCACGTATTACTGACAGGTTATACCATCCTTTCTGTGCCTTCTCTGGTATTGTCAGGTATCCAATAATACGGTTTCCCTTGTATGAAACAGCACCACTAATCATAATATCCGTCTCGTTCAGGGACAAATTCATATCAAGATATTCCCCATCACCAAAATTTTTACCGGTTACGGTTACCTTTAAATCATTTGTTCCTGCCGGAGCACGATCAGGATCTATTGTCATTATTACCGGCGTTTTGTTATAATTAACCCGGAAAGCTTTCTCTTTTGTCAATTGTTGCCCTGATGGGGTTGTCAGAGTAAGATCCCAGAGATCGGGCAAAGCATCAGGGGGAATATAAAAAACCACCCCCAAATTTTCAGGAGAATGGAATGAGATCCTATCACCGGAAATAGAATTCTGTCCCGTAGCAGTAAGAGCGATGGTTGAACCATTGACAAGGTTACATCCAGATATTGTTGCGGTCAGATACTGCCCCTGTTCGCCTTCTTCAGGTTCAATTCCTGCCAGGATGAGTGAAGTTTTATCATAAACTGAAAAACCGGATCTAAGAATATCACTTTTATTGTACCTGCTGGTAACCATAACATCCCATGATCCGACATCCGCATCGGACGGAATCAAAAGTTTACTGGTAATCTGTGTGTCAGAAACTATCACAACATCCGTTGCTTCAATGGTTTTGCGTCCATTCTGAAGGGCAACTCTGTCACCTTCAAGGAATGCCATTCCACGAATAGTAACGGTGCAGTTCTCTCCCTGAATCCCCCATTTCGGAGAAATGTGCAGACTGAAGGGAGCTGCCGGAGTTCCACTTAAAAACGCATTCTGTTTTTGGACTGACTGGCCATCGGGGTTTGTAACCTCAAGATGCCAAAGACCGCCCAGGTACTTCGCCGGTACCAGGATAAAACCAGTCATTTGTCCTGAAGAATCCACAACCACATCCGTTCCCGAAATACTCAACCCTTTTCGGATAAGGGAAAAGGATGCTCCCGGAATAAAGTCTTTGCCAGTTATGACTACCTTAACAGATTTGTCCAAATCTCCCTGGTCAGGGGTTATCGACAAAATTTGAGGCGGCAGAAGTGGCAATACAGTAAATGATTCTGGATAATCTGAAGACTGGCCATCGGGATTTGTAACCGTAACATTCCACATCCCTGGTGACACAGTAACCGGCAGCGTGCAAATACCAGATATCAGATCATATTTCACTGATTCAGTTGTCAGGTTCACTTCTTGATTTTCCCTGGAGAACGTGACAAATGCCCCGGATCTAAAGTATTTGCCCGTAAGACTTACATTCAGAGTGGAACCTGCCATCGCCTGTTCGGGGTGCAGGTTTTCAATAACAGGGGGTGCCGGAGGCTGGACATGAAAAGCCTGGTTGAGTTTCTGGGTTTTTTCATTGGCACAAGTCAGTGTTAGCTGGTATAGTCCAGGTTTGGCATCTGTCGGAATTTTAATCCGCATTTTAAGAGAGGTATCAGAAAGTACCGTCAGATTAGTAATGTTTAAAGCTGATCCATCAAGTTCAAGTACAGCGGTGAGCGGTAACTCAAAATGACTGCCATTTATAGTAACCAGGTATGAAAACCCTGCATGACCAGTATCCGGTGTAATATCAATTACTTCAGGAGCTATCTCAAAACTATAAACCGGGCAGGCTGTAATAATCAGACTTACAAGCAGGATACATGCAAAATATCCTGAATTTTTAGAGGGGTGAAAACGTGACAAGATTACTTCAATTATGGAATTCATGAAATTCTCCCTTTAAACCAGCGAACTGGTTTTTCACACAGATTTATATTAGAGATTTTAGGAGAAAAATTTGTATGTAGAACAGAAGAAGAATTCTTTTTCTAAAAAGACAAATTAATGCTTGAAATATTGAAGATAAATGTCAATGAAACTTATTACATCATCCTGCATCCTTCGGGAATGGGTATATAGAGATAGAATCACCCTTACCAAGAATGCTAACCATCCGGAAATTGCACAATGGATGAGAGATGGATTTCCTTCTCCTTATTCACTTGAGGATGCAGATAATTTTATTGAAATGGCAACAGGCGGGGAAAATAATCAGATATATCTAGCTATTGATCTCAATGGAGAAGTAGTAGGAGGAATCGGAGTCCGGAGACTCGGTGATATCTATCGAAAGACAGCGGAAATCGGCTACTGGATAACACCGGCAAATCAGGGAAGAGGTATTGTAACTGATGCTGTTCGTGCGATAGTGCCTTATACTTTTCAAAAACTGGATATCATCAGAATCGAGGCAGGTGTATTCCATACCAACTATGCTTCAAAACGAGTACTTGAAAAAAATGGATTTGTTCTTGAAGCGGTGCATCAAAACGCCATATATAAAAACGGCCAGATTCTAGATGAATGCCTCTATGTACTGTTTCCAGGTACCACCAATACCGGAAAAACTCCTATCATATAACGTATATATCCTGTTATGAACTTTTTGAGAATTATTTCAATAACCACTATACTTCTGGTATGCATAATTTCCTTTCTGGTATATCCCATGCTTCCCACTGAGATACCAACTCACTGGAACGTAAAAGGTGAGGTGGATGGAACTACAAGCGTCATCCCGGGATTGTTTTTCCTGCCTGGTATGATGGCCGGAATTACCCTGCTCATGATATTTCTTCCCCGAATAGACCCGAAAAAAGAGGTATATGCTGGTTTTCAGAAGGCGTATGATGGACTCATACTCCTAATAAACCTTTTTTTTCTGGTTCTATTCATCGTCACAATCCTTTGGGCACTAGGCATTCAGATTCCCATGAACCAGGTAATGTCCGTTCTTTTTGCAATTCTGATGGGAGGAATTGCATTTTTTATCAGGGATGTTCAACCTAACTGGTTTGCCGGAATACGGACACCCTGGACAATGGAAAATGAAACGGTATGGAAAGAGACTCATCTTAGAGGGTTTCGTGTTTTTATCATTATCGCAATTTTCTGTCTCCTGGGAGTTGTGATTCCGGATTATGCATACCTATTTATACTTCTTCCAGTAATTTTCGGAACATTGTACCTTTTTGTCTATTCCTACATGATATGGCAGAAAGAAAATCAAACCTGAATCCACTCAACTACACTGCAATCAGTCTAAAAAAAAAATATAAAAGAAGTAATCATGCCTACAATCCCTGATGCTAAAACTAATGTTAAAACAGGCCTTAATTCAGAACAAATAAAGAGAATGGAGGAACTATATGGAAAGAATGAACTTACTCCTCCACCACGCCTTCCTCTCTGGAAACAATACCTGAAACAATTCGAAGATCCAATAATCAGGATCCTTCTCGTTGCAGTGATAATCTCAGCTCTTGTAGCAATAATCGAGGGATCTGGTCTCCTTGATACAGTCGGGATAGTACTTGCAGTAATTCTTGCAACATCCATTTCATTCCTGACAGAATTTAAAAGTAACCGTGACTTTGATGCTCTGAATGCAATGAGGGATGATGCAGGAGTCAGAGTTATCAGAGACGGTCATGCCACAACTATCCAGATACGGAATGTTGTTGTGGGTGATGTTGTCATTCTGGAAGCCGGGGATGCTGTCCCTGCAGACGGAATCCTGATTGATGAAACTGGATTTGAAACCGATGAATCAGCATTTACCGGTGAGACAGAACCTGCCACGAAATCTATAGATGATGACGTTCTGAAAGGAACCTGGGTTACATCTGGAAAAGGTACCATAATCGTCACTGCGGTTGGTGATGCAACACGGATGGGGGAGATTGCTGCTTCCATCACCAGGGGAGAGAGACCTGAAACCCCACTTCAGGTAAAATTGCGGACTCTTGCATCGCATATCAGCAGATTTGGATATGGCATGGCAGGCCTGATTATTGTTTCACTTCTCGTGAAAGGGATTATAATCGGGCTTCCTGCAGAACCACTGGAATTAGTAAGGTTCTTCCTTGACATTGCCATATTTGCAGTTATCATAATTGTAGTGTCAGTCCCTGAAGGTTTGCCAGTCAGTGTAACGGTGTCACTTGCTCTAACGATGAAAAAAATGACCCGGGCATACAGCCTGGTCAGGAGATTAATTGCATGCGAGACTATTGGATCAGTAAACATTATCTGTACTGATAAGACCGGGACACTTACCATGAACCTGATGGAGGTTGCCGCATCATCCATTATAGTCCCGAAATATGAAAGAGGTCTTCCGGAAACTTCTGCAGAGTGGATAACTCTGAATGCCGGGATAAACAGTACAGCAGAACTAGAACCCCGGGATGGGCAGCAGGTCACTGTTGGAAATTCCACAGAAGGGGCGTTACTCAGGTGGCTGCATCGTGCTGGTATTAATTACCAGACCATGCGGGAAGAAAATCCTTCGCTTTCACAGCAACTCTTTGATTCACGAAAAAAAGAGATGCGTACACTCACTACCATCAATGGAAAAGAATACCTGTTGGTAAAAGGTGCTCCGGAGGTTGTTGCAGCAGGGTGCTCCCCACAACCAGACCTTGGTGAAGTTAAAAACCTTGCTGACCGGGCAATGAGAACCCTGGCTTTTGCGCATGCGATAGTAGATGATCCAAAAGGTCCCGCTCCTCTACTATTATGGGACGGCTATGTTGGTATCCGTGACGAAATACGTGCAGATGTTCCATCTGCTGTTGCTTCCTGTAAAAAAGCAGGCATATCTGTCAAGATGGTTACGGGTGATAGTCTGGAAACTGCTTGTGCAATCGCAAAAGAGACAGGAATCCTGACAACAGGAAATGTAATAACCGGACCTGAATTCAGGTCTCTTAGTATAGAGGAACAACAGTCTGTTGCTACCGATCTTGAAGTGATGGCAAGATCACAACCACATGACAAACTTATTCTGGTCCAGGCACTTCAGGCCAAAGGAAGAGTGGTCGCAGTTACGGGTGACGGAACTAATGATGCGCCTGCACTTCGTTCTGCAGATGTTGGGCTTGCCATGGGAATTGCAGGAACTGAAGTAGCAAGGGAAGCGAGTGATATTATTCTTCTTGATGATTCTTTTCCGACAATCAGAAAAGCGGTATGGTGGGGAAGAGCTCTTTACGAAAATATTCAGCGGTTTTTGATCTTCCAGCTTACAATAAACATTTCTGCGGCTATACTCAGTTTTATCGCTCCGCTCCTGGGATATCCACCGCCATTTACGGTAATACAACTTCTCTGGATTAATATTATCATGGATTCACTGGCAGCTCTCGCCCTGTGTTCAGAATCTCCTCATCCGGCACTCATGGACAAAGAACCAGTCCCAAGATCTGCTTCAGTTCTGACATCTTACATGGTTAATGCAATTCTAATTACCGCATTTGTCTATGTAATAGTAGGACTTGCAGGCATCATCCAGGGTATTCCCTTCATGGAAACACCTGCAGAGCAGGCTACAGCATTTTTCACTGGTTTTGTAATTACCCAGGTGTGGAACGGTATTAATTGCCGGGGAATTAATGGCATTATGCCCCATTTTATCAAAGGTAATCCGGTATTTTTCCTGATAATGGGAGGGATCATAGCCATTCAGTTTCTTATCGTTCAATATGGCGGAAAGATTTTTGACACTGTTCCCTTGTCTGCCATGCAATGGATGATCCTCGTCTTTGGAACCATGCCGGTATTACTACTCTGGCCGGTATTGAGATGGAAACAAAATCGTTCACTATTTTTAAACAAAGACTAAGGTAGATAAGGTATTGTGCAGTAGTGCCAGGTTCCTGGTGTGTTGATAATCGTGGAAGTAATTTAATTTCGCTAGGTTGGCAATTGTTCATCATGGAGAAAAAAGATGTGTGATGTCAGCGAAGTTACATAGGATCCTTAGGTGATTCCGGGTCCATGGCCCCATATCAACTCACATATACTACTCTAGACAAAGGGAGTGAAAGTTCATCTGGATCCAAAACAAGGTTTACAGCAACAATAATTAGCGCTTTAAAATTAACAAAATTTGGACAAAGAATAGTCCCAGTGTTATATCGGTGTCCTTGCACCGGGTAAAAACGGAACAATCATTAACCAGCCATACCCCAATAAAAACATGGCTACGGTCTGAACAGGAGTTATTTGATACGTATGCAAGTGTGTCCATCATGTGGAAAAGAACAAAAAACACATTCCAATACATGTGAATATTGTGGAGCAGTAATACCGGTTGGCAAACAGGATCCACTCGTTGAACCAATATCTCCCTATGATGACCTGTTTTCAGACGATATTATACCTGACAAACCTCTTAACCGCCCGGAAATTAAGGGTCCGGTATTACCACCTGACGATGAATTTTTTGAACCAGAACCGGAGTCTAAACCAAATTTTTCATTTCCTGGACACAGAGAACTCATGTTCATCGGTGGTATCGCCCTGGCAGGAATTATTATCATCATGCTTTTGGTTTTTATGCCATCACCACCTCCGGATTCGCTAACCGTGGGAGATGAATTTAATCAGACTTCAGTCATTGAAAATACAAGTGAAGTGACAGAAGAGACGACTTCTGTGCCGACCATGGAATCTTCATCAGGATATTCTTTTTCTGATGGTTTTTCAAATAAAGAGAGTGGATGGGGTGAATATACCAGTGATACCTTCATGAGGTACTATTCACAGGGGGAGTACCACATGATCCAGAAAGGAGAAGACATGCTAGACAAGGTTCTCCTTGGTGAAGATGCGAAAAATTTTGAGGTTGAAGTTAAAACAAGACTTGATTCTGGCCCAATGACCGGGCAGTATGGAATTATTTTCCGCTTTTCTGATGATGACCACTACCTTTTTGGTATCAATGGCCGTGGCTGGTTTACTGTCACAAAACATGTTGATGGAAAGGTCTATGAACTGATACCCTTAACTGAAACCTATATCCTGAATAAGGGCTATGTTACAAACAAACTTGGCGTAAAAACAGAAGGAAACACCATGAGCCTCTATATTAATGGAAAAATGGTCAGGGCAATCAGTGACACTTCAATAACCCATGGCGATGTGGGATTCTTCGTTGCCAGGCTTTCCGAAAAGGGATATGTAAAAGAGCAGGGAGTCAAGGTTTCCTTTGATGACTTCAGCTACAAGGAGCTTACCTCCTGAATTATTACCAGATAACCTCAAAAAACCTTTTCCGGTAATTCCTGAGTAAATTATCCCTGATACTTTTATTGAGACACTAATCATTCTATAAATAATTATGAAGCCCTACAATGTAACAATTATCGGAGGCGGACCGGCAGGATTAATGTGTTCTCTTTATCTGGCAAAATGGGGGTATTCAGTACTTATCCTGGAAAAAATGCAGAATGTTGGAAGAAAATTACTTTTATCAGGCTTAGGTCAATGCAACCTGACACATACCGGGCCCATTTCAGATTTTCTCACTCATTATGGTGAACATGGAAGGTTCATCAAATCCGCCCTGATGAACTTTTCCAACGATGAACTCATCCGGTTTTTTAACGAGCATGGCATTCATTTTATTGAACATGAAGATGGCAAAATATTTCCAGAATCTGGAAAATCACGAGATATCCTGACAATATTAACTGATAATATAGAAACCACCGGTGTGAAAATCCATACCAATGAACCGGTTCAGGCAATTGCACAGAGTGATGCAGGATTTATGGTCACAACAACGAAGGATGCATACCTTTCTGCATATGTGGTTCTTGCAACCGGTGGGTTTACCTACCCATCTACCGGATCTACGGGGGATGGGTACATTTTGGCGAAGAAATTAGGCCATACCATTATTGAGCCAGGGCCTGCCCTCGCTCCGGTGATCATAAAGAATTTTCCTTTCCGTGAATTAGCAGGTATGTCATTTCCATCAAGTGTTCTAAGACTTTTTCGTGACAATAAGAAAATTCACGAGACAAAAGGAGACATACTCATTACTCATCAGGGGCTTTCAGGACCGGCCATTCTAGACTTTTCAAGGTATATCAGGAAGGGAGATGAACTACGGATCTCATTCATACCCAGCCTTGACAATACATCCGGACGGGATGGATTAACAAGGTACTTTTCTACCGGAGGAATAAAGCAGGTGAAGACATTACTTACCAGCCTGAATGTGCCGGAAAGATTTGCAAAAAAAATTTTGGAGATTGCAGAAATTCCAACGGAAATGACCTGTGCACAATTTCCAAAGAAAAGCAGGAACAGGTTGATAAGTCTGTTACTTGAATATTCGTTTCCGGATCTCTCTTTAGGAGATAAAAATGAGGCAATGGTTACCCGGGGAGGAGTTTCTATTGATGAAATCAGGCAGGATACCATGGAGTCAAAGGTAATTCCCGGACTATACTGTATCGGAGAAGTTCTGGATATAGACGGAGACTGTGGAGGCTATAATCTCCAGGCTGCCTTTTCAACAGGTGTTCTGGCAGCAGCCAGTATCCATAAAATAAGCGTTAATTAAGAAAAATTAAAACCATCAGATCTGCGAGACTCCACCTGCTTCCCGGATAAGTCCACTCATATCAATCCAGATGACAAGTTCTTTCTTATTTTCTCCTTTTTCCCCTACATCTTTTTTTATGACACCAAGGATATGAGAATCGTCTCCGGCTCCATGCGAGTGCTGGTCAATATCTGCAACATTCACGGTAAGAACAGATGTTACTTCATCGACGACAACCCCGGTTTTTCCATCAGTGACAGACTCATCAAGAACAATAAATCTGAGGTCCTCAGTATCCGCTTCATTTCTTTTTGTTATTTTAAGTAACTGGCGAAGATCTACTATCGTAGTAATCTCACCACGAAGGTCAATTATCCCCCTGATATATGCAGGTGCATGAGGGAGAGGAGTAATTTTTGATGCTTCAACAATTTCTTTCACATCAAAGAGATTTACAGCAAATTTATCATCACCAATAATAAATTCTACTACCTGAATTTCTTCATTCCCGTGTTCATTTGTTGAAACACCTGCCTGTTGTGTTACTGCTAATACCATTGTGCACCACCTCATTCATACCCGGTTGTATCTTCCCCTGAAAGTGGGATATCATTGAATTGGCCATTAATTTGTATACAGACTATTAATCTACACTGTTCTAGTTCCGGCATACCGGGCAGGATACCTGACAGAACATTTCTTACAGAGAGTACCTACCTCCCTGTTATCCTAAATAGCTTACTATATCTTTTAGTGAAACATACCGGAATATCATACACACAATTCTTCACTGGCTGATATCACCTGGACAGATATTGCATGGCATAATTGCATGGCATACCTAAAAGCAATCCTGTAATGCAATTATGTTTTGCGTTACTGGTTGGCAAATTCTTAATATTTCAGCAGTTAATTTCCATTTATCCCATGGATCAGCCATCTGGTATGATGATATACTGGTTTCAGGATCAGATTTTCATGTAATATCCAGAAAGCCATAATGCCTGCATAAATGCTCATCCAAGGGAGACTGGCATTAAAACCAGATCATAAGGGAGGGAATTGAAATGGTAACCGAATCTTTGAACATAGATAGAAAAATAGCAAAAGTTGATCCAAGTGTTGAATGTGCTCTTCGTGACGCACAAAATTGTAAAATGGCTGGCGATTATCAACTTGCGCTGAACCTGTACGATCAAATAATCAATAATGATCCTGCAAACTCTCGTGCACTCCACCACAAGGCAAATGTATTAGACCTCATGGGTAACTATTCAGAAGCGATAAAATGCTATGATTCTGCCCTTGAATGTGATCCTTACGATGCAGAAGTCTGGTACAACAAAGGGATGACCCTGCGCAAAGTAGGAAAACATGAAGAAGGTCTTGATGATATCAAGAAAGGTATTTCCCTTGCCATGGGTGATCTTTGATAATTATTTTTTTTGGAAATTTCTTATTTTTACGTGTTAATTCCCAATTCACTTTCACCCTGCTTACCTGAATTTTATATACCCCAAACTACGACCATCAGGATATGCTGGTGATACCATCAGATCTTACAACCATAGCTCCCTGGGAATTTTCCGCATACATTGCCCCAAGAGAGATTATTCGTTCAGCATTACCTAAAGCGCTGAGCTCATTCAGGTCAGTTATCCATCTCTACCATAGTGAAGGAAGCAGATTATTCATTCATTCATCAGAATTACATATAAAAGGCATCAGTATTGACGATTTTGATCTACTCACCTCCAATATTTCTCAGCTAAAAGGAGATCTTCTTCTCATCGAATGTTGTGATGAATGGTTCGGAGATGAACCTGAAAGAATTCAGGAATTCGGAGCAATTTGTAAAGGTTATTCAAAGAAAAGGGGAGCTGTTGCATTACTTGGAGTAAAAAACAATTATGTATTCAAGACACTAGCCCCTTTTTTCGGACCGGTGCAATGGATAAAAACCAATAACAGGTACACTCTTTTACAAAAAACCATGTTTGTTAACGAAAATAAGAGTGTTTATCAATACGGACAACAGACTTTGCAGGTTGATGTAGAGCCCTGAAAAAAACCAATAATACCATAAAAGTGATGATTCAGGATTATTTCCAATTTTATATAGCCTGAAGAATTATAAAAAAACCATCCGTTCATATCCAGATGCGATCATTTCTTCATCTGTGATGATGTATGAACTGTATGAACCGGTTGGTGATCGTCTCTAACAGGCTCCCGATTACCATCCATAAAAAAAGGGACGAATTAATTGTTCAGGATAGCATAGGGGGTCTTGCAACAGGACTGGGATCAATTTATCGATCTTATCCATCTTTATGGATAGGATGGCCAGGTCTGACAACGAAGGAAATTACCCGTGCTGAGAGAAAAAACTTACATACCCTCCTTAAAGAACGTGATTGTGAACCGGTTTACCTGTCAGAACATGAATACGAGCAATATTATAACGGTTTTTGCAACAGGGCAATCTGGCCTTTATTCCATTATTTTTACCACTACGCCCAATATGACCAGGATCTTTGGAATGCTTATGTCAAAGTGAATAGAAAATTTTGTAATACTGTCTGCGCATCTATCCGGCCAGGCGATGTAATCTGGGTTCATGACTATCACCTGATGCTTCTTCCACAGATGATAAGGGAAAAAAACCCGGATGCAACAATCGGATTTTTTTTACATATTCCATTTCCTCCTTTTGAACTATTCAGACTTATTCCCTGGAGAAAGGAACTGCTTTCAGGTCTTTTGGGTGCTGACCTTGTAGGATTTCATACCATTGAATATGTGAACTACTTTCTCAGTTGTATCAGGAGAATACTCGGTCATGAACATGAAATAATGCGCATACGGACTAAAAGCAGAATAATCCAGGCTGATACCTTTCCAATGGGTATAGATTTTGATAGATTTTCTCAAATGGGAGAGTCACCATCGGTAAAAAAAGAGATTAATAAAATCCATAAAGATGTCAGAAACCGGAAGGTAATCCTCTCTATTGACCGGCTGGATTATACAAAAGGAGTTCCATTACGATTAAAGGCTTTTGAAGCTCTGCTCAAAAATCATCCGGAGCTAAAAGAAAAGGTGACAATGATCCTGGTTGCTGTCCCTTCACGTTCACATATTGACCAGTATGCTGAACTCAAACATGAAGTTGATCACCTGGTCGGTCATATTAATGGATTATTCGGGACAATGAGCTGGATACCAGTTCGCTATATGTATACTTTCCTGCCATATGACCGTCTTATTGCCATATATAAAATTGCTGACATTGCACTGATTACCCCAGTACGGGACGGAATGAATCTCATGGCAAAAGAATATCTTGCAACGAAAAAAGATGAACCGGGTATTTTAATCTTAAGTGAATTTGCTGGTGCTGCCAAAGAACTTGGAGAGGCAATTTTAGTAAATCCCAATGATATCAAAGAGTTTTCATCTGCAATTTATGATGCTCTCATGATACCTGAAGAAGAACAGAAAAACCGGATAAAAATCATGCAGACACGACTCAGCAGGTATAATCTCGCCCGCTGGACTTCTGATTTTCTTGAAATTCTTGAAAAAGCCAAACAATATCAATCGTTCCTCTCTGCACGGTGGATGGATGACAGAGCATTATCCGATCTTTGCACAGCATACCTCAATGCTCAATCAAGAGTAATTTTCCTTGATTATGACGGGACACTTGTTCCCATTGCGAAAACACCCATAGAAGCAAAGCCTGATCCGAATCTGTTCCACATTCTTGAGATTCTCGCCCGCGATCCAAACAACAACCTGGTTATAATCAGTGGACGCGAAAAATCTTTGCTTACTACATGGTTTGGATCCTACAACCTGGGGCTTGTTGCCGAACATGGAATATGGATAAGAGAAGCGGGTGGGAAATGGGAAATGAATCTTGTCGCAACCAATGAATGGAAAGATGAAATACGATCCATTATCGAGGTATATGTCGACAGAACACCGGGTTCATTTATAGAGGAGAAAGAATATTCACTGGCCTGGCATTACCGCAATGTAGATCCCTCCCTTGCTGCTATCAGGATTATTGATCTTCGTGAAGATCTTCTCATGAGAACCAAAAACCTCAACCTTACCTTACTGGAAGGGCATAAAGTTCTCGAAATAAAAAACATCGAGATTAATAAAGGTAGTGCAGTGAACCACTGGATAAAGAAAAATTATTATGATTTTATCCTTGCAATTGGAGATGACAGAACGGATGAAGATATTTTTAAAACACTACCTCATGGTTCATATTCTATAAAAGTAGGCCCTCTGCCTTCAATTGCATCATATAGTGTACGTTCAGTTGAGGAAGTCAGAAACCTGCTGCAGGAATGTTTCACGGAGAAGAAAGCATAGATGAAAAAACAAAAAAAATACAAAGACCACTCATTCTCTTCAAAAAGTGACCCATACTGGTACAAAGATGCCATAATTTATGAAGTCCACGTGAGGGCTTTTTATGACAGTGACGGGAATGGTATTGGTGATTTCTCCGGACTCACTCAAAAACTTGATTATCTAAAAGATTTGGGAATTACTGCAATATGGCTTCTTCCATTCTATCCCTCACCACTCAGGGATGATGGATATGATATCGCCGATTACTATAATGTCCATCCAGATTATGGAACCCTACAGGATTTTAAACTCTTATTGAATGAAGCACATCAGAAAGGAATCAGGATTATCATAGAATTGTGTCTGAACCACACATCAGACCAGCACCCCTGGTTTTTGAAAGCCAGACACTCAAAGAAGGGAAGTAAATGGCGGAATTTTTATGTCTGGAATGATTCAGTAGAAAAATACAGGGAAGCCCGGATAATTTTCAAGGATTTTGAATCATCCAACTGGTCATGGGACCCGGTAGCTGAGGCTTATTACTGGCACCGGTTCTATTCACATCAGCCAGACCTGAATTATCATAATCCAGCAGTTCAGAAGGCAATTTTAAAAGTCGTTCATTTCTGGTTTGACCAGGGTGTTGACGGGATGCGACTTGATGCCATTCCCTATTTGTTTGAGCGTGAGGGAACAAACTGTGAAAATCTTCCTGAAACACACCATTTTTTGAAAAAACTCCGGGCATATGTCGATGAAAATTTTACAGATAAAATGCTGCTCGCCGAGGCAAACCAGTGGCCTGAAGATGCTGCACAATATTTCGGAGACGGGGATGAGGCCCATATGGCATACCACTTCCCCCTGATGCCAAGATTGTTTCTTTCCCTCCGGATGGAAGATAGTTACCCGATTATTGATATTTTACAACAGACACCTTCAATTCCGGATTCCTGTCAATGGGGGATGTTTCTTAGAAACCATGACGAACTCACCCTGGAGATGGTAACTGATGAAGAACGGGATTATATGTACCAGGTGTATGCGAAAGATCCCAACCAAAGAATAAACCTTGGGATCAGAAGAAGGCTTGCACCTCTCATGAGGGATGACCGGAGAGAGATGGAATTGATGAATGTGCTGCTGGTATCCCTTCCTGGCACTGCAATTTTATATTATGGTGATGAGATTGGAATGGGGGACAATTATTACCTGGGTGACCGCAACGGTGTCAGGACTCCGATGCAGTGGAACTCGGACATAAATGCCGGATTTTCAAGATCAAATCCGCAGCAGCTTTATCTTCCGGTGATCATCGATCCTGAATATCACTACCTGGCAGTAAATGTCCAGAATCAACAGAGGAATTCATCATCCTTTTTGTGGTGGATAAAACGACTTATTGCCATTACGAAACGAAACCTTGCTTTTAGCAGGGGTTCAATTATCTTTTTGAACACAAAAAATCCTAAATTGCTGGCATTTATTAGAGAATACCAGGAAGAGAAGATTCTGGTCATCGCTAACCTTGCTAAATCTTCTCAGTTTGTTCAGCTTGACCTGACTGGTTACGCAGGAACAACGCCAGTAGAGATATTCAGCGGAAATAAATTTCCCCCAATCAGGGAAGAGCCATATACTCTCACATTAGGCCCACATGATTACTACTGGTTCCAGATTCTTGAAAAGAGTAATGTCAGCAGTGAAGATTTCCTGAAAATTATTCCCACATTTATACATAAAAACACTAAAAAGAGTTTTGTAAACTCAGAGGAGGGAAAAAAGATAGAGGAAATTTTCCTTTCATATATTGAAAGGTGGACAGATATGACACCAAAAAAACGAGGAAAAGGAAGTATTACTATTCTGGAGCATTTTCCTCTTGGAACATCATATTTAAGCCCATCAGATATCATTCTCCTGAAAATTACCTACCAGGATGGGACATCAAGAATAATTTTTTTACCGGTGATTCTGGTGCTGGGAGATGAAGCCCAGGCTATTATCCAGGAAATCCCGCAGTATGTCATTACCCGGTTTATATCTGATGAAAGAGAAGGAATTTTATGTGAGAGTTACTTTGACAGGAAATTTAGGGAGAACGCACTATCCATTCTTGCCAGAAGGAAAATGTTTCGTGGTTTAAATGGAACCTTCAGAATCACGATTGACAGAAAATATCGAAACCTCTTGAAACAACAACTAACAGAAATGACCCCATTACTTCATTCAGGAAAAGGGTTGTGTCATTTTATTATTTCAACAAACGGTCTATCACTGAAAGTATACCGGACTCTTGAAGAAGGAATAAATCCGGCCATTGATATCATCAGATACTTAAATGAAGAAACATCGTTTCAGAATTGTCCTGTGCATGCAGGATCAATCCAGTACAAACAGCCATCAGGAGAATCCTATATTGTCGGTATTATTCAGGACATTCCGGAAAAAATTAGCAATGGAATTAATTTAAGCGAAGATGCGGTAACAAATTTCTACAATACCATACTTTCAAAACGGGATGACATGATAATCAGTAATATAACCCCTGAAGAACTCCTCAGGCAAAAAGCTGACCCCCCCGTGATTGCAAAAGACATCATTACTCCTTTTTGTCTTCACATGATGGATATCTTAGGGAGACGAACCGGAGAAATGCATCTTGCCCTGGCATCTTCTCATGGCAATCCGGGTTTTGATCCTGAACCATTTTCATTGCTCTATCAGCGCTCATTATATCAGGCGTTTCAAAGCCAGATACGAATGAGCTGCAGAAACCTCAGCTCTTTTCCTGAAGAGATTCCAAAAGAGCACCACAGTGCCGTAAAAGAATTTGTTGCATACGAGTCTGATTTCATTCATGAAATACACCCCATTATAAAAAAGAAGATTTCCACACTGAAAACACGGATTCATGGAGATTATCATCTGGGAAACATTTTGTTTTCAGGAAAAGACCTTATCATGGTGAATTTTGAGGGAGATCCCACAAAATCCATCACAGAACGGAGATTAAAATACTGTCCCCTCAGGGATGTATCAGGGATGATCTGGTCAATGTATTATACCGCCTATTCCATCTTTTCCCAGGTCACCCAAATAAGACCGGAAGATACCCCGTTTCTAAAACCCTGGGTTGATTTCTGGGTATCCTGCGTAGTTACGAGTTTTCTTTCAGCGTACCTGGTAACCGTTGGGAAGGCAGAATTCATACCAGACAATACCAGTGATCTTGACCTCCTCCTCAGGATATATACCCTTGAACGGGCAGTCAGCAAAGTTGATTACATGAGAATTATCAGGCCTGATAGAATACATATTGCAATGGAGGTTGCCCTGGGAATACTCAATAGAAGAATTTCAGTTGAGAACCTTATCCAATGCGATTAAAAAATGCGGTTATTGGTGGACATTAAATTCCTTACTATATCGGGTATCATCATCACCAGGTGGTTCCCATGACCTGCGGTAAACTCCTGAAAAGAACTGACTTCCAACATCGGTTGCTTTTATTCTCCAGACATGTGTGCCACCCGCTCCGACAACCCTTTTATCATCAGGCCCGATGAAAGTGTCATCCACAATAACAAGACCGTCAGTTACTGATACGTTCCAGGTATAACCGGTTGTTGGATTTTCTTTTAACGATATTTCTGTTGTTTCTCCGATTATGAGATCTTCAGGAGTACTACTGTTTGTTCTGTTCTGATGCATTGCAATTTCCTCTCCAAAAGAATTGGGCAGACCAGGTCCATTACTCTCCACAGGTTCCAGATTTTCCGGGGAGTGGATTGGTATATACTGATTCTCATCGGCTATTTCAGGTGCCTGTGTACATCCAGACATATATACCGCCACAACCAGGGCAATGATAAGGCATATCAACGGGTTATCCATATATACCTTACCGGCTAGCGATCTCAAAACTCTATCGGTAATAAGTACTGAACAAATAGTTCATATTTTTCCATCTCCAACCTTTTAAAAGATGAATTCCCAACATTGCGACACGCTTTTTCTCCGGATGAGACTGGCATGAGAATTTTACATACCTCCGACTGGCACCTTGGAAGCCAGATCTGTGGCAGGAAGCGATATGAAGAGCATGAAGCATTCCTTACCTGGTTATTAGAGGTGATAACAAGAGAGCATGCTGATGTACTCATTGTTGCCGGAGATATTTTTGATTCAACAACACCGCCGAACCGATCACTTGAGCAATATTACCATTTTCTGGCACGAGCCGCAGGATCCTGCTGCAGACACATTATTATTACCGCGGGAAATCACGACTCTCCTTCTCTCATCTCTGCTCCCCGGGACTTATGTAAATACCTGAATATCACTGTTATCGGTCATGTACCAGAAAATCCGGAGGATCTGGTTCTGGTCATACCAAATGAAAATAACCGGCCTTCAGTTATTATATGCCCGATTCCTTACCTTCGCGACCGGGACGTGAGAACCTCTTTTGCAGGTGAGAGCAGCAAGGAAAAAATAGCAAACATGATCTCCGGAATAAAATCTCGATATCATGAAATTGGGAGATGTGCAGAAGATAAAAGAAAAGAAATCGGGCATCATATTCCGATAATTGCTACCGGTCACCTTTTTACAGCAGGAGGAATCACAAGAGATGACGACGGGAGCCGGGATTTATTTCTTGGAAACCTTGCGTGTGTCGGGGCAGATGCATTTCCTCCCTGTATTGATTATCTGGCTCTTGGGCATCTGCATCTCCCACAAAAAGTCTGTGGAAATAATCACATGAGATACTCCGGAGCCCCCCTTATTATGGGGTTTGGAGAGGCAGGAAAAACAAAATCTGTTTTTTTGATAGAGACAGGGGGAGGTGGACCTGTATCAGTACAGGATGTTCAGGTTCCAATCTTTCAGCATTATCTGCAAATTTCAGGACCATTTGATCTCATAGCATCTGAATTATCCAGGTTAAAATTTGAATCAGATTCGGTTTTTGTCGAGGTTCTTTTGGATGATCCGAAAATTATTCCGGACGCACAGGAAAGAATACGAAGTATTATCACCGGATCCCCGGTGGAAGTATTCAGGGTTAAAAATATTCGTCTGTTAAACCAGGTCATGCAGCAAAAAGAAGCAGGTGAATCACTGGATCAGTTATCACCGGAAGAGGTGTTTATCCGGCGAATGGATGCTGAAAAGATTACTGAAGCTGACCGTCCGGAGCTCCTTGAATCATTCCGGGAAATATATGCCGAAATGCTCGAAAAGGACACAAATTCGGAGTAGATCCAATGAAGATCCTGAAACTAAAATTTTCAAACCTGAATTCCCTGGCAGGAACCTGGATTATTGATTTTACCGACCCTGTATTTACCTCTTCGGGCTTTTTTGTGATCACCGGTCCGACCGGGTCAGGGAAAACAACCGTCCTTGATGCCATCTGTCTTGCCCTCTACGGGAGAACTCCCCGGCTTGGGAAAGTTACCAAGACGAGTAATCATATCATGAGCAGGCATACCGGTGACTGCTCTGCCGAAGTAGTATTTGAATCGCAAAAGGGGAGATTTATCTGTAACTGGAACCAGCGAAGAGCAAGAAACAAACCGGAAGGTGAACTGCAATCACCACAGCACGAGATCTCCCGGGCCGATAGCGGAGAAATCCTGGGTACAAAAATGAACCAGGTCCAGGAGATCGTTGAAGAAGTAACCGGTATGGACTATTACCAGTTTACACGGTCCATTCTTCTTGCCCAGGGGGGATTTGCTGCATTTCTTCAGGCTGGTGCTGATGAGCGGGCACCAATTCTTGAGCAGATAACCGGAACAGCCATCTATTCAGAATTGTCGAAAAACACCCATGAACGATATACAAAGGAACGGGAAAAACTCGAACAGTTAAACCAGGAACTTGATTCAATTTCTGTTCTCTCCCCTGAAGAAAAAGAGAACATAAAACAACAGATAGAAAATCTTCAAAAGACCGCAGTCGAAACAGACGGTGAAATTACCCAAATCACAGACGCAATCCGATGGATTGAAGCGGTTGAAAAACTCCGGTGTGAGATCAGGGATCTGGAAACAGATAAAGCCCACCTTGTAGAGAAACAGGGAGCGTTTGAGCCCTCCCGGATAGCACTCCTTGCAGCAAAAAAAGCTGCATTGTTCCAGGGATTATATGCATCACTGGAACTGAAACGGGATACCCTGGAAAAGGACACAGAAAGACAAGTGGAAACAGTCCGAATAAGAGACATTCTACAGTCATCTCTTCCTGATTTAGAGAACGCAGTCAGTTCTGCTCAAACCGGAATGAAGCAGGCAGAACGGGAGCGAGAGGAAGGAATCAGACTTATCCAGATAATCCGTGCCCTTGATAAGGAGATCGGTGATAAGGAAGCAGGAATAAAAAGGGATAATAAAGAGCTGGAAGGACTGCAAAACCTCCTGACCGATTACAATAACAATTTGAAGCAGGCAGAAAGAAGAAAGCAGGAGATACTGGATATTAAAAATACCGCAAACCACTATATCAATCAGCATGCTTCGGATGCAACTATCAGAGACCAGTATTCAGGGTTTGAAGAGAAGACGTCAAAAATCCGTGAACATCTTGACACAATCGAAAAAGAAAAAACCGATTGTACTGAACAGGAAATCCAGATTCTAAAAGCAAAGAAGGAACTAACAGAACTTCAAAAGAAAAAAGAACAACAGCAACGGCTATTAAAAGAACGAGAAGAAGAGCAAAAAGACCTAGAGAAAAATCTGGAAAAACTCCTTTTGGAATACTCCCTTTCTGACCTGAGAAAGAGCCATGATGAGACAAAGATTCAGGTTGAAAGACTGAACCGGCTGAAAGAAGTTCAGGTGGCGATAAAGGAGATATCATCCAGATGGGAAGCCCTTGAGAAGAAACGGGATGATCTGATTCATTACCTGCAGGTGTCAGGATATGAAAAAGACCGCATCGAATCAGATCTTACCCACTGTGAAGAACACCTTGAAATATCACGGAAGGCCGCATTCCTTGCTGCAAAGGTAAGAGACCTGACAATAGAGAGAAACCAGCTGATAGATGGGAAGCCCTGTCCCCTTTGTGGCTCCCTCCACCATCCATTTGTAACCGGGCAGGAATTTGAGCCCGAGGAAGTCATAAGGGAATTTATAGAGGAAGAGAACCGAATTAAGAATCTTTCAAGGCAACTGACGACTCTCACGACCAAAATTGCTGAAAAAGAGGGTGAACTAAACCGTTGCCTTGAGGACATCATCGAATGTGAAACGACACGTAACGAACAGCACAAAAGATGGAAGGAAGGGACAGATGCTCTCGGTATGAATAGTGAAACCGATTGTGCCTCACTTACTTCTTGTATTGAAGTTACCTCATCAAAACTCAGGAACCTGGATACAACACTCCATAATGCAGAACAATGTGAGGAAAAAATCAGGAAGTCAGCACCCCTTCTCATAAAATGTCGGGAACAACTGAATTCCCAGGAGAAGGAATGCAGGGAGAAGGAGTTTGAGATTGAATCTAGAAAAAACAGAATTGACCAGCATCAAAATGGAATAGTAACAGGTGAGAAGAAAGTCACCACCTATTTCGATGAATTAGTACCTATACTGGCTGGTCTTGGCTGTACAATCAGTAGGGAAACCAATATCACGGCATTACTCCTTACCCTCCGAAACCGACAGAAAAAATACCAGGAAGAAGAGGATAAGATCCGGACCTGTGAAGAGCAACTCCGGAAGATAGAGGCAGAGATAAGTGGCCTTTCAGCAAAGATATCTGAAAAGACAGATGAAATAACCAGAAAAACCGGACATCTCAGAGTGGAAGAGGAGAAATTTCTGACCCTTAAAGATGAAAGAAAACATAAGTTTGGAGAAAAAGATACAGATTCCGAAGAAAAAAGGCTGACAGAAGCAGTGTCAAAAGCCAGGGAGATCCTCGAGGCCAGACAGAAAGAAAAAACTGATCTCTCAAACCGGTTACAGTCATCAAAGGATCTTATATCAGATCTTGAAAAACGAATTAACACAACAAATAACGATATTCATAAATCTCTTGAGATATTTCTCTCCCAAATCCATTCGGCAGGGTTTGCAGACGAAGAGGAGTATAAAGCCTCCTTTATGAAACCAGAAGAGATTTCACGACTTGAAAAGGCATGGGAAGATATCAGAACCGAACAGACCAGAATACATGAACGACAAAGTTTGGCCATAACCAGGTATGAAGATGAGAAAAAGAAAAACCTTACGTCGAAACCAATTTCGGAATTACAGGCAGAACTAATTTCATTCCAGGAACAAAAAACCCAGTATATTACTGACATTGGCAAAAACCAGGAAAAACTCTCCCAGCATGAAGAGATGATTAGACAACTTGGTGAAAAGATTGCCGGACGCGATAAACAGCAGCATGAAGTAGATAAATGGTCACGGCTCCATGAACTCATCGGATCTGCAGATGGGAAAAAGTTCAGAGTGTTTGCCCAGGGACTTACCTTCTCTATCCTCCTCGCTCATGCGAACCAGCACTTACAACAGATGACTGATCGGTATATCCTCATTCAGGACAAAAGCATTCCTCTTGATATGCAGGTCATTGATAACTGGCAGGGAGGTGTAACCAGATCAGTAAAAAACCTGTCCGGAGGAGAGGTATTCATAGTCAGTCTTGCACTTGCACTTGGTCTTTCCGGAATGGCCAGCAAAAATGTCCGGGTAGATTCCCTATTTCTTGATGAGGGATTTGGTACCCTGGATGATGAGGCCCTTGAAACAGCCCTTACCACTTTGGCCGGACTTAAACACGAGGGGAAACTTATTGGAGTGATTTCTCACGTTAACGCTTTGAAAGAACGCATCCCTACGAGAATAATAATTGAAAAGGGAAATAATGGTCACAGCCGGATAATAATTCCGGAATAAATTCTAAAGTTCTGAATTTTTTAATCTCTTTTAATACCATTATTACCAGAGTCCCAATTGTTCACATGAATACTTTTTTTGTATTACAAATAAAGATACTCTATCATGAAATGGCATGAACACTGCCAGTATATGGAACTCCCTCGTGATTATCCAGTTCTGGAACTTGCCCGGTTCCATGGACACCTGGGCCCCTTTATCGTGCTCGGATACAGGATGGGAAGATATGCCCTGAAAAATCTGGGAGAAAATCCCTTCGCAATCAAAGCATGGGTTTACTGCTCTGGTGTGACCCCGGAGTCCTGTCTGGCTGATGGCATTCAGCTTGGAAGTGGATGTACCTTAGGAAAAGGGAATATTGAAATCGTTAAATCAGATCTCATTTACAGCGAATTCTCTTCAGACGGAGTTGGATTCAGATTGACACCACTTCCACTCACAACATTTCCTGATGACAATCCGGATTACGAACTTGAAATCGAGCGGTATGCTGCAGACCTGTATAATCTCCCGGATGAACATCTCTTTTCTATTGAGGCTCTTGCATGACAGGGGAAACCAAAAATGTCATTTTGCTTAACCAGGTCTATACCACCTATGAAGGTGCTGACCTCCCGGTAATTCAGGATGTTAGTCTGCAAATAAAACCGGGTGAATTTGTCGTTATCGGAGGTCCGAATGGTGCCGGAAAAACGACACTTCTTGAGACAATTGTCGGACTGCTTCCGGTTGTGAATGGAAGTGTACAGGTGTGTGGTCATGATGTGGTCAGGGACGGATGTGCCGCAAGAAAAAAGATTGGATATGTCATTCAAAATTATGATTTTCATCCGTTCACTCCGTTTACCGTTGAAGAAATTGTCCTGATGGGCAGATATGGAAAGATAGGATGGCTGAAGAGACATTCAGAGTATGATTTAGATAAGGTCACTACTGCCATTGATAATCTTGGTCTTACCCTTATGAGACACAACCAGATAGGAAAACTATCAGGAGGACAACAACAAAAGGTTCTCATCGCGCAAAACCTTGCCAAGGAACCAGAAGTCCTGCTTCTTGATGAACCTTTCAGCAATCTTGACATGATAACCAGAGAAGAAGTGAGTAATCTTTTGTGTGAAATTGCAGATGCAGGAATCGCGGTCCTCATTGTTTCACATGCTTTTGATGCACTCCCGAATAGAACAATCAGGGTTCTTGTTATGCAGAACGGGAAAATAATTCTGAACCAGCAATCTGATCCTTCAGATGTCGAAAGCCTAGTGCGGACTGCCTCGGTGGCAGCCTGATGCTCGAATTTCTTATCCCGAATAATGTCCTCTGCCATGCGGTGGAGGCCATGCTTTTTGCTTCCCTTGGTTGCGCCCTTCTCAGCGTTCTGATTACCCAGATGAACATCTCTTCCATAGGGTTTACAATGTCTCATGCTGCTTTTGCCGGTGGTGCAGTTGGAGCATTTTTGGGTTTTGCAATCATTCCTTCTGCAATTGTTATCAGTATTCTGACCGCTTTTCTTATGGGTCCCTTAAGTGACCGGACCAGGATGCATACCGATACCACCCTCGGAGTGCTCTTTGGGACCATGATGGCCGTTGCCATTTTCTTTATTGCCCTCATGCAGGGAACAGGAAAAGGTTTTGAGGCCAGTTCATTGTTATATGGAAATGTCATATCCTTGTACCGGGAAGAGATCTATGCTCTGGCACTCATTACGATACTTATCATCGTATTTCTTATCGCCTTTTATAAAGAGATAACAGCGATTGTATTTCACAAACGTATTGCGGAAATCACCGGAATTAAAGTCAGACCCATTTATTACGGAATATTATTCCTCATTTCATTGATGGTTGCCATAAGCATCCCAATCGTTGGTGGATTACTCCTTTATATCTGGTTGGTAACTCCGGCAGCAATTGCGTACCAGTTTTGCAATACTATAAAAAGGATGTTTATCATGGCTCCTCTCATTGCGATTATTATAAGCGTGACCGGAGCAGTATGCGGCATTATGTATTCTCTTCCGGTAGGCCCTCTGACAGCAGTGGTTTTCAGTGCTGTTTTTGTAGGATCAGTTGCCATTTCTCCGAAACGTAAAGTTGTTTTTCACAAGCATTAATACAAAAAATGGATAAGTAATAATTATGAAACGTGCAGCACTGTTTCTTATCCTCGGCTTCATCCTCTTTCTAATGCCGGCAGCCGGGGCTCTTGATGTAGTAACCACGACGAGTGTCCTCTGGGACCCGGTTCAGGCAATTGGAGGAGATGCGGTTGATGTCATATATATTGCAGATCCATCCGTATGTCCACACCTACAAGGAGACATACTTCCCGGACTTATCCAGAAAAATGCAGGAGCCCTTGAAAGTGCAGATCTGTTCCTTGCTCATAACTCAAGCATGGACGTTGCTGCCATGCAGGCAATTGAAAAATTCCGTGATTCAAATGGCTATGGAAAGACAAACTGGAAGATTTTAAACCCGGATGCATCCTGGAACACACCGGAGACTGCACTGGAACTGGCAGACACCGTCCTTGGATGGCTCAAAGCAGCCGATTCACAAAATGCAAAGGCTTTCGAGGAACGTGCAGATGTATATAAAAGTAAGATCACTGCCGCAGGAAATCTCACTGAAGAAGAAAAGAGTCTTCTTTCTAAGAAGTATGCAATTGTAATGGCATGGCAGAAGGAACCGGTTGAAGACTGGCTTGGTGTTAATGTCGTTGACATTTTTGCACCTGAATTTGCATATGGAGGGAATAAGACTCCGGCTAAAGTTGTGGACATTTTGAAGGCTGATCCACAAAAACTCTATGCACTTGACATTCTTTCGGGAGGAGGAAAGATTTACGTTGTTGAGAATATGCAATCCGGAGAACTTGCCAAAGGCATTGAAGAAGCTCTTGTTGATATGGCAATTTATGCTGACCGGGTCATCTTTACTAACTTCCCCAAATCAATTGAAGGTGTGAATTCAATTCCGGATGTCTTAAAACACAATAAAGAATTGATCCTTCAGTAATACCCTTTTTTTCTCTATAGAATATAGAGTAATTTCATATATGTTCTTACCAGAATAATATTCGTACTACTACGGTGATTTTTAAATTACCAGGTGGCAGTACACAATAAACCCATGGAAAACTACCGATTCATTAACTGTTCCATCAACACAGCACCATAAATAACTCGGAAAGGTTTTTGCCATGAGAAGTCACCGTTTATCCACCTCTCCTCCGGGAAAATCTTAAAAAAGGTCCTTATTTTATTTATTCAGAGTGCACCTTAGGGGTTTTTACCCGGAAAATGACCTCTTTGTAACAAAGAACCAGGAAATAGAGAGTAACTCCAAGAAGGATAATCGTAGAGCCTGATGGCACATCAAAAATCCAGGACAGGTAAATACCCGTTGTTGTGATGAACATTCCGGTTAGGGTGGCTCCAATCATCATCCCTTTTAGTGTATTGGAAAATGGGCGAATAATTGCTGCCGGAAGAGTGAGTAAAGCAATAACAAGAATAATACCAACTATCTGGATAAGGACAACCACCGATACGGCAATAAGCAAAAGAACCAAAAGGTTGAAGATCCGGGTAGGAAGGCCGGAAATAGAAGCATACTCCTGATCAAAAGCAATTGCCTGTAAAGCAGGATAGAGTAAAGCTACCAGACCAACAACAACAGCACACAAAAATGCAATCAACGTGAGATGACCGGATGGAACAAGTAGAATATTCCCGAATAAATAACTAAAAAGGTCAGGAGTATAACCCGGGGTGAGTGATAGACATAAAATCCCAAATGCCATCCCCCCGGCCCAGAATGCTCCGATAAGGGTGTCAATGTGCTGTCTGGCCCGATCTATCAATCCCCATATAAGCGTAGCGACTCCGAGTGTGAACCAGAATGCTCCGGCAATTGGATCGACCCCCAGAAAATATCCAAGACCTATCCCACCGAATGCTGCATGAGAAATTCCTCCGGCTACAGATATCATGTGTTTGACTACCACATAACTTCCGATTATACCACACACAATTGAAGACAAAATTCCTGCTGCGAGTGCCGAACGGAAGAATTCATATCCCAATGCTTCAATCATGGCTTATCTCCATGGTATGCCAAAACCCTGTGTGGAACATCACCGTGAGTGATAAGATCAACAGGACACCCATAGGTCTTTGCCAGCATATCTGCAGTAAGATGATTCGTATCATGCTGATAGAGCCGCCTGTTCAGGCATGCCACATGAGTTACATGTCGTGATACTACACCAATATCATGGGTAATCATCAGGATTGTTATGCTTTTTGACAAAATTGAAAGAAGTTCATAGAAGTGCTCCTCGGTAGGAGTATCAACATACACCGTAGGTTCATCAAGAATAAGAATATCCGGATCTCCAGCAAGCGCTCTTGCAATGAGCACCCGCTGTCGTTCTCCACCGGAAAGATCAGATATCGGACGATTCTCAAGGAATTTTATAGAGAGTCTTGATAATGCCGTATCTACGGCATGATAATCCTCATCCTTGTATCTTCTTATTAAACCGGGTTTTTTCCCGATTCTTCCAGTAAGAACCATCTCCCTGATAGTTATGGGAAACGTGAAATCAAACATCTGATGCTGAGGAACATACCCAATACGGATTCGACCTTCAAGTGAAGCGGGTTTTCCAAAAAGGAATATCTCACCGGAATTAGCAGGTGTAAGTCCCAGGATTACACGGATAAGAGTAGTTTTCCCGGCCCCGTTTGGCCCTATAATCGCATAGAAATCTCCCTTTCTTACAACCAGGTTGACATTATCCAGTATCAGCTGGTTCTGAAAGTTTACGTTCACATTCCTGACTTCAATAACCGGGCTGTTTTCCATTAATGACCTGCAATTTTTTGTGCAATTTCCTGCATGTTCTCAAGATAATTACCAGCAAGGGGACTGATGAGGATAACAGTTCCGTTCAGTTCTTTTGCCAGAGTCTCTGCCTGCCGGGTAGATGTTTCCGGTTCTGCAAAGATGAACGTGATGCCGAGTGTTTTTGCCCTCGTGATGACATCAGCTAATCCCTGTGCTGATGGTTCATGACCTGCTTCCTCTGCAGCCATCTGGGTAAGATCATAATCCCGGCAGAAATATCCCAAGGACGGATGATACACCAGGATAGTCCGGGATGAAAGATCCTGAAGGGAATTGTGAATCAAACCATCAACCTGGTTTAGCTGTTCAAGGTAAGTATCCCGGTTTTGTTCATACAAATCTTTTCTCCCGGGCTCAATCTCAACTATTCCTTCGCAGGTTTCCCGGACTATGGTTGCTGCATTGGTTAGGGACATCCATACATGGGGATCTGTTCCTTTTTCTTCATCGCCATGTCCGCTCCCTGACAGGAGGGGTATGGTCCTGGAACTGTTCACAATCGTTAGTTCAGGATATAACTCTCGTATTCTTTCTATCCACCGGTTTTCAAATTCAACACCGGATCCAAGGGCAACATACAGATCTGCTTGTTCGAGCTCGGCTATCTGAGAAGGAGTAGGTTCAAAAGTATGAGGGCTTGCACCAGGAGGGACCATAACCAGCACAGATATATTGGATTCCCCTGCTATTGCCCGGATGAACTCTTCCTGGGGGGGAATAGTACAGGCAACAGTTAAATCATCTGAACCATGTGTATCCAGAGTTGAATTGATGCACCCACTTGTTAGTAAGAGAAAAGAAACAAGGAAAATAAAGAACCCTTGTGAAAAAAAATTTCCGGTGAAAATCTTTTTTAAACTAATTTTTAGGTCTTTAAGCTTTAAGCTAAAATTTTTCATACATAAACACCACAACAAGAGGGATCGTGTTCTATTACTCCACATGCGGACCGGCGAGGATGACCAAGAGAACTGCAAATCCGGTTTACATGGTTTTTTGGCACCAGGTGTTCAATCATCTCAGCCTGGGCACATGCTTCAGCTTCGGTAAGGCCCATACGGGTAAACATAAGAGAGAGAATACGATGCCTTCTAATCAAAAAACATGCCATATGTTCACCGTCATCAGTAAGAGAGACTTTCCGGTATGAATCATGTACAACGTACCCGGCATCACTTAGTTCATGAAGAGTACGTGTAACGGTAGAAGTCCGGATACCAAAATTAGATGCAATTTCACCGGATTTGACACCACCGCTATGAGAGTGAATGAATTTTAAAAACCGGTTTTTTTGAGGAGTATCTATACAACCAGCCATAGAAGATCATGGTTGTAATTTTCAATAAAGCTTATAGCTAAATAACCAAAAATATGGAGGACACTATCCCCGGATTGTTACTTATCAATCAATAACTGTCTGTTGCCATTGGCGGAGAGTCTTCTGCACAGTTTTTTTACCAAACAGGATAGATCGGAAAACCGGATCCGGCCTGATCCCCAAAACATCTGAAATGGCATACACACAGGCATTTCGTACCGGACAAGCGCGACACTTGGGTCCAGGACCACACCAGGTAGTCCCGATAAGATAGAGGGGGAGGTCAAGAATCCAGGGATCATCCGGTGCTAACCTGCGGGCAAGGCGGCGTGCCCTGGTAAAGGTAACTTCATCTCCATCCCCGCAAATCATCCGACCCAGAACACGTGAATCCACGATATCTCCTACAATATCAAACGGGCCGCGGATATGCCCGAGATCCTTTAATATACCCACAACCAGGCAGGCAATTGATTTTGGGATTCTCAGCAACAGAAGTCTTTTATAAACAGACTCCGGGTCCTGTAGATAATCCGCCCATATCTCTCTCCCATCACCTGAATAAAACCGGACCATCCGACTGGCTATTAAATACAGGCGATTGTGAATTTCAGGCATGGGATGCAGATTATAATCAAAAAATCTCTCTTTCCAGTCTTCAAATGTATGATCAAGGATGACCTGCCACAGGTTTTCAGGATCCTGCAGGATTTCTTCAGAAAAGAAAACTGTGTTATCCCAGACATCAGTTTTTCCGGACCGGTATTCCAAAAAACATGCACATAAAAAAATATTTGCAACTTTTCTCGTGTTAATTTCCCCTACTCCTGCATAGAGGGGGTAATCAGACTCCCGAAACCGGGGATTATTATACCTGAGTGATACCAGTTGTTCACCGACAAGGTGAATAATATCCCCGGTTATCTCGCATACAGAATTCGGTTTTTCCTTTGAGATTCTGGCCATCCGGGTAACAAGCATAGTCATCGAATCAGGCTTATGTGAATCAGTTCCGGTTTTCATGATTTGAAGAGAGAGAATAAATAAGAGATTTAAGAGACCCGATCACTGATACAGGGGTATAGCTGGTTTAAGATATCAGGGAGAAGAGAGCCACCAGTATTTGTATACGCCATAACCATATAGACCGGGAACAGATTGTTTTTGACCCACCGGTGAACGCGAATACGTATTCCGCAGACATCCCGATGCCTCGAAAATTCCTGTTCAATGTCAGAACACAGACGGAAAGCGGACAGGTAATTATCAGTATATCCGGTCCATGTAAGGAGGAATGAACCAGGATATTGTGTAATAAGTTCCCGGGAAAGTCCTGAAAGCGTATACCAGTCATCAAACTGGTCCAGCACAGGAATTACTTCATCGACAGCGGGATTTTTTAAAAGGTAATCAACCTCCAGGTCACCAATCAGAATCTTCTGAAATGGGTAATTTTTATAACCTTCGATAACTGCATACCTGACACCACTATCTGACAGCATGTCCATGGTAGTCTCCAGGTCTGTACAGTGGAAATATGCGATTGTTTTTTCATTATCTATCCCGACTGACGGATTTGATCCAGCCTCAAAATGAATACTCGTATCTTTTCCCGGGGGAAGTACACTATAATGACTGCAAATATGTTTAATAGTCCCGGTTTTTCCATGAACTGAGAGGAATGGTAACAATTTCCGTATAAAGGTAGTTTTACCAGAGCCAGACCATCCGGCAATATGGAGAATTTTCATGTAGCAACACCAGGGATCATAGTAACCCTTCAGATCTGGCAAGGAAAGATAATAATGAATGCGAATGTCACACGTCACAAGAAGTAATAATATCTAAGGAGAATAATTTTTACTCATATGAGGCAAATGTATCATTCCTTTACAAAACAAAAAGGTAAAATGAGCATATTTTCAAACTTCGCACGCATTTCATTACGGATCACAACATTTAACCTTTCCACAAACGAAGCATACGATATACAACCGGCATGATTACCTCGTTCCTTCAGATAGCCTTTGCGGCCCTCTGCTGCTGGGTTCTGTTTATAACTATAGATATGATTTGGGCATTGCCTCGTGAAGGGGGCGTTGTCGGAGCAAAAGCAATTGCATTAGCAGTAGAGAAAGCAGGAGGAAATATCAGGGGAGGGACGATGATGGGAAATATCGTTTCTTCCCCGGATGCTTCAGCCGGCACTCTTCTTGCTGCCTGTGGCGTGTATTGTTTTGGTATTCCGGGCGGTCTTCTGGCAACAGTTCTGGTATTTATCGGGAACCGGATCTGTTATGACAAAGGCTATGCAGGGACAAGTGGATGTTTTCTCGCCACATTCATGGTTTACGGGGGAACAATGGTAGGTATCCCCGCTGAATATTTCATCACCGGAATGGTTATTGCCATATTAACAATACAGGGTATTTCACACCGTCATTCGAGCAGATTACTCGGGGCAATATGGGAGATACGGAAATGAGTTCCATCATCGGAGAAAACCTCGATTTCATCTCTTCCCCTTTTACATCATCTTTCATATCCCCTCAGGCAGAGAGTGCAGAACTTGCTGCATTGTTATGCAGTTTTATCGCACTCTATGCCGTTTTCAGAATAATTCTTGAGCCGGATGTCATGCGAAAGCTCCCATTTCTGAATGTCTTCAGTTTTGCAATTGCAGGGATCATGGCTCTTCTCATCCCTCATCCTCTCGGAATTATCGCAGCCGCAGCGTACTTTATCGGTTCAACCTTTGAATCCAACGCAATCGCCAGCACCTTTGCAGGAGGAATTGAGGAATGAATGCCCTTCCGTTGGTATTTGGCATAATAATTCTTACAGGGAGCATATATGCCGGATTAGCCCGTAATCCATATGCAAAACTGATTGGAATCGGGATTATCGGAGGGGGCATAATGCCACTTATCATTATGAGAGGATATGTCGATGTGGCAGCCGCTCTTGCGGTTATCATTCCTCTTTCAACAATATTTGTGCTCCAACTCTGCAGAAAGGGGGCAACATGAGCCTTGAGTTCATAATAGGGCTGATTATTCTAATAATTGGAACCGGAGCCTGTGCATTTCCACGTGACCGTGAATACCTGACACGGATAATCAACCTGGAAATACCTGCATTCGGCCTCCTTCTGGTTGCTTTATCATTTGATGAGACGCTGGCCCTGCTCACTTTTATTGCCGTTTCAACCCTGACAACTTTTGTCCTGGTCATGCTTGTCGAACGGAAGGTGACACCTTGATCCGCCTGATTGGAAAGGGATTTCGGACTTTTTCAAACTGGATGTCCACATATGAAAACCTGGTGGCAGTATATGCAGTATTAGGAATTATCGTTGCTATTTGTGGAATCATCATGGTTCCCCTGATAACCTATCATGAGGATCAGATTTATTCAAAATCCATAAACCGTGATTCTCCCCTTGACCCGTATGATCGGGGAGGAGTACCTTTCACAAAAGTGGATATTGAGGCACAATATCCGGAAAATTCACCCGCAGCCGGATATGTGACCACCTATCTGACTCCCTTCTCATGGTTCATTGCAAACAATACACCCTTTCTAGGAACCACCATTGTTGCTCACCCGGGCGGAATTCTTGATGAAATCCTTTATAATACCCGTGGCCTTGATACCATCGTAGAGACAAGCATTCTTTTTGCAGCATTTGCGATTGCATCGTTTTTATTCAGGAGGAAAGAATAATGGATTTTTACCAGGTAGGCCTGTTCTTTACTCTCATATGTGTTGCCATATCCTTTGTTGCACTTCTCCGTGAACGAGATGACATTCATAAAATCCTGGTCGTTGACTTAATAGAGACTGTGGGACTGGTATTAATCTGCCTGGTGGCAACAGATCTTGCAGAAGCTCTCATCCTCCCCGGCCTTGTTGTAGGGATTTCAGAACTCCTGATGCTCACCGAACTCTATATCAGAAAAGAAAAACTTCCCCTTCCGACCTACAAACCAATCCGGATTGAAGTCATGAGGACAGCACCACCCATTATCACCTTTGTCCTTATTGTGTATGGCATAATCCTTTCAGGATTTTCAGGCGGAGCAGTTGCCGGAATAGGGCTCGTATTTTATTTCCTGTGCAAGGGATATGAAGAGCGGTTTGCCCTTCTCGAGACAGTATCCGGATATGCATGGGCACTTTGGATAGTAGCATTTTTCATCTTCATGATTATCCCCGAAGCCTGGCTTATTGCAGTCATGCTTTCCGGTAGTGCAATCCTGCTGAAAGTATCCACCAAGATGGCACTCATTGGCACGATGCGGGAGGGAAGAAATGTTTAATCTTCCAATAGAAGGAGAGGAATTATTTGTCCTTGAATTCGGGGATATTGTAAACTATTTCAGTTTGTACACGACAACTCTCTTCCTCTTTGCTACAGCCTTTATCATCATCGCCATAATTGCAAGGCCGGAACGACAGACAGACATTATATTCGGGACTGATGCGGTATATACCAAGGAGGTCAGCCCAGATAATCTCCGGTTCCAGCGGTTCATGGCAATTGCCTGCGGACTTGCAACCCTTGGTGCAGTATGTTCCGGAGACCTGTTTAATTTCTGTCTTTTTACGGCACTCATCGGAATTACCAACATTGGCATTGTTGCCGGAGTGAATAACCGGTATGTTCTGAATGCTGCATACAATTACGGAATCGTTGCAATGGTTGCAACCACGTTCCTCTTTGGAGGAGCAGCAACTGCCCTTGGATCCTGCGGAACCCTGTCAATCTGGGAACTGGCCGGACTCGGGATGGTTCCCCTTGCGGCAAAGATGTTTCTGGTTCTTGGGGTGATGGGAGAAGGAATGGCCCCCTTTTACATAGCAAAAGCGGAGATCACCCGGGCACCGGGGGCACCCTATGTATTAATGATTCATGTCAGTTCCCTGCTTATCTTCCTGCGGGTTATTGAGATCATCCTGACGGTGTAACAATGAAAAAAGAGTCATATCTGATAGTAACAATCATCACGGCCATCATTCTCGGAGTTGCCGCATTTGCCGTACCTATCGGAATAAAGCCAGGATGGCTGCCGGTGATCGCAGTAGTACTTACGTTTCCGGTGTTTGTCCTGGCACTCTTTCTCTGGTGGAATGCATCAAATATTGAAGGAGATTTCCCTTTTACCGGGTATTAATATGATAACACTGATATTACCTGCTGTCTTTATCGGCCTGCTCTTTCATGGCATACACCGCAAGGTCATTGCCCGGATACAGGGACGGCCCGGACCGCCAATCTGGCAGGAGATTCTCCATACTCTGAAATTCTCATTCAAACAGACGTGGATACCAAAAACGGCAAGCATGCCGATGTATGTCTTTATCGTTGCGGTTTCCATCGCTATCTGGACCGGGGCATTTTACATTGTCTTTAGCGGCGGGAGCCTGTTGCTCCTCTTTGCGGTCTTCATGCTTCACAAAATAACCGAACATGGTCTTGGACTCTCATCAGGTTCTCCCTATGGGAAATTCGGAGCCATCCGATCAGTTATGTCGGCTGCTTCAGAAATTCCTTTATTTGCAACCATTGCAGGAATTTATGTTGTCACCGGATCACTGATGATAAGTGACATTACGAAATACCAGGAGATACACGGCCCCCTTCTGATTCATGCATTCCCCATTGCAATTGCTCTCTATATTGTAATCCTCTCAAAAATGCATTACGGCCCTTTCTCCATCATCGAAGCAAAAGAGATCGTTTCCGGAAACCGGACCGAACATTTTGGAGTCTGGAGGGCAGGACTTGAGGTTGCATATGCCCTAAAGACCTTTGTTCTTCTTGCAGCATTTGTCCTGCTCTTTATCGGAGCACTTCCCTGGTACCTGATGCTGCTGGCAATGCTTATCCTGCTTGTATCACTCTCATTTGTATGTGCCTTTACTCCGATGCTTTCCCCATTTGATGCAGTGGCAATGCAGACCGTGATAACAGGAATCCTGGCCGTTTATATTATTATCCTCGGGGTGATGGGATGATTCTTATTCGAACCACTCTCCTTGCAGGTGCCCTGGTTTATGGACTGATTTTCATTGTTGAACTTATCAGGGGGCATATACTCTGCCAGGCAATTCTTGGAGTAATCATGGTTCTTGTTCTGGCTGCTCTCCCCTTTACCAGGGATGAACACCTTCTCCACGAAGGAGAAATGGTAGCAGTATGGACATGTATCCTCCTCTTCGGGCTGTATGCCATTCTGAAAAGTGGGGGACTGGTATGACAGAGGTATATGAGCGTGATCTCTATGGTATGAAATTTGCCATATTAAAAAGCCCGTATCATAAAAAAGTGGTAAAAACCTGTGCTGAAATACTCGGCATTGCTCCAATGAGAGTTCGAAAAATTTTTATAGAGAACCTGGACATGCTGATGCTTGAGTCGCTGGGAGCAAGGTATGACAGTTGGATGGAACATGGAGACCCTGATGGGGGGATCAGACGTGAAATCGGGTATGATCTCTTTACCCGGTATATTCCTATCATTTCCCAGGATATCATGAACAAAGCCCTCGAAAAGATTGATAAAAACGGAGAAACCGCTGAAACAGCACGCGAATATCTCCGGAACCGGGTTTTTCCAGAGGATGAAGAATGACACTGCTTCAATCTTTCAAGAATGCAGTCCGGCAACGTTCTATTCATGTCTGTTATGTTGACACCGGTTCGTGTAACGGGTGTGACATTGAAGTCCTTGCCTGCCTGTCACCCAGGTACGATCTCGAACAGTATGGGATCTATGTCCATAACAATCCCCGCGAAGCAGATGTACTGTTAGTCATCGGTGGTGTCACACCCCAGTGGGAAGATAAACTCAAAATGGTTTGGGATAAAATGCCTGAACCAAAAGTTGCAGTTGCCATAGGAAACTGTCCGATCTCCGGTTGTGTATATAACAGACCGGATTCACTGACAAGACCACCGGCTAAAAGTTACATTCCGATTGCTGCAGAAGTTCCGGGATGCCCTCCAAGGCCAACAGAAATTATCCAGGCCATCCTCTCTGTAGCCCCCCTGATATTCAAAGACTGGGAGATTCGAAGATGAAAAAAACAGTAGATGTTGCAATACCTCTCGGTCCTGTCCACCCGATATTCAAAGAGCCATGCCGGATTAAGTGTGAAACCTTTGGAGAACAGATCCTTGCTGCCGAGGTAGAACTCGGGTATATGAAAAAGGGAATAGAACGAATAATGGTAGGCAGACCCTGGCAGGAAGTGATGTTCCTTGCCGAACGGATCTGTGGTATCTGTTCTGTCATCCATAATTTTGTGTTCATTGAAACCATGGAAAAGATATCCGGAGTCAGTGTTCCGGACAGGGCAGCGTATCTAAGAGTTTTAGCCAATGAACTTGACCGGATGCAGAGTCACCTGATTGCTAACTTTTCATACTGTTATACCATTGAACATGAGACACTTGGCATGTATCTCCTGAACATCCGTGAGACAGTAATGGATATGCTGGAATATCTGACCGGTGCCCGGGTAACCTGTGCATATATTGTTCCAGGCGGAGTCAGGTTTGATCCTGATGAAGAAGATCTCTCTCGGATCATGAAAGCCATGGATAAGGTCGAAGAGGAAATGCTCAGATATATTCGAATGTTTGAACATGGACCGCTTATAGGACTTCGAAGTAAAGGAATCGGTATCATGACTGCCGAGCAGGCTGAGCTTGTTCACGCCGTCGGTCCCACTTTACGGGCAAGTGGCATTCCATCAGACTGTAGATCTGAACATCCTACATACCAGATGCTTGGATTTACTCCCATTGTGAGAACCGAATGTGACAATTTCGCACGGATTATGATCAGGTTCGATGAGATCCTTCAGAGTATCGACATTATCAGGACAATAATTAAAACCCTGCCTGAAGGAAAAATCCGTGGTGGGGGGACCATTGGAAGGGGACAGACAACACACCGGGGGGAAGCACCAAGGGGAGAATTGACCTACCGGATAAAGTCAGACACCCATGGAAGGATCCAGGAGATAGCAATTCAGACACCATCAATTATGAACATCGAAGCATGTGCCAGGTACATGATCCCTGGAGGGACATCTGTTGCTGATGTAACTTCTGCATATATCAGTTCAGATCCCTGTATTGCGTGCACTGAAAGATAATGGCAAATTGTCACATGTTTAATGGTTGATCCCGGTAAGAACATATGATAAAAAGACCCATGCAGAAAAACCCAAAACCAGAGGATTTATGAGATCGATACTGTCGTATGTGAAGCACATGGCAAGTGTAGAATGGATAAAAACATTTTTCTTTGCCAAAACAGCTCCTCTCATAACCCCTTCTCATTTCAGGGAATTTCCCCATGTTACCGACAAGGAATGCACCCATTGTTTTCAGTGTATGATGATTTGTCCTGCTCCCGGGGCAATTGAAGTAATCAGGACAGAAAAACCGGGAGAATGGAAACCGGTTATTCACCTTGGCCATTGCATCAGATGTGGACTGTGTGTGGAGATATGCCCGGAACTTGTCCTGGATTCCGGACGAGTACATACAAAAAATGCCCAGGATGGAACCTATATGCAATTTCAGTTCCATATTACGGTAAATCCGGTCATCTGCATGGGATGTGGAATCTGCTCTGTCGCCTGCCCGGTTAATAAAGAGATAGACCCTCAGCTTGCGGCAAAGGGAACCAGTACATCTGATGAAGTCATCATGCGGGTTTATAAAGGTATTAACACCGTTTTTCACGAAGAGAAATGCACCGGGTGCAAAACCTGTGAGGAACAGTGCCCAAACCGATCAGTGATGGTTGCCAGGGTCCTAGAGCCCCTGCAAATCACGGAGGAACCATGAAAATTCGGATTAACTCCGGCAGGACAGTCATCCAGGGGTCACACGTGGACCAGAAAAATTCACCAGAATATTTCAGAGAGACCTCGACCATCCGGCTTAATCCGGTAGATATGATGGAGATCGGTATTGATGACGGGGAACGAATCAAAGCGAGAACTGATAATTTGTCCATAGTGCTCCGGGCACTGTCCGACGATTCAATAAAGAGAGGAACCGGGTTTCTCCCACTTGGTCCCTATGCAAATTTCCTCGTTGGCGGAAACACCCACAGCACCGGCATGCCTGATTTTAAGGAGGCCGATGCAGATATTGAAGCTACGGTAGATACGATTACGACGGTGGGAGAACTGATGCAACAACTGGGAGGTGTTCCATATAGAAGATAAGGTCCGTCACATAGTTTGCCCTTATTGCGGGTGTCTCTGCGACGATATTCTGGTTGAACTGACCGATGGCAGGATATCCGGAGTTGAAAATGCCTGCACACTTGGTGCCCACAAGTTTCTGGATGATGCTGATAACCGTCTGAAAGGCCCAATCATGAGAAAAGGGGATCAATGGGTTGATATCTCTTATGAAGAGGCCATCGCATATGCTGTGCAGACACTATCAGAAGCGGACCGTCCGCTTCTCTATGGGTGGTCCGGATGTGTAACTGAAACGCAGGCTATCGGAGCTCACCTTGCTGAACTTATCGGGGGTGTCGTTGACAGTACAACATCGGTCTGTCATGGCCCTTCCATTCTTGCCATACAGGAAGTAGGACACCCTGGCTGTACTCTTGGACAGGTAAAAAACCGGGCCGATACCATCATATACTGGGGATCCAACCCGATTGAGGCACATCCCCGCCATCTCAGCAGGTATACAAACTATGCCGATGCATACTTCCTCCATAACGCCTTTCGTGAAAGGAAAGTAATCGTTTTTGATGTGAGAAAAACTGCAACCTCAGAAATTGCATCAGAATTCGTACAATTGGAGCAGGGAGGAGATTATCATGTACTCTCTGCTCTCCGGGCAATAGTCAGGGGGAGAGAAGATGTCGTTCCTGACATGGTTGCAGGTGTTCCAAAATCCCAACTAATCAGGGTTGCAGAAATGTGCAAAAAAGCTAAGTTCGGGGCTTTGTTCTTTGGTGTCGGCGTCACGATGACCGGGGGAAAATATAAGAATATCCGCAATGCCATTGAATTTGTCGATGAATTAAACCGCCATACAAAATGGACCATCTCACCTATGAGGGGACACTCTAATGTATACGGATCAAATGAAGTGTTCACATGGATCACCGGCTATCCGTATGCTGTTGACTATGCACGGGGCATTGCCTTTTATAATCCTGGTGAGACCACTGCGGTTGATATCCTCGCAAGAAAAGAAGCAGATGCTGCTCTCATTATGGCAAGTGATCCGGGTGCTCACTTCCCTCGGACATGCTGTGAACACCTTGCAAAAATCCCAACCATACTCTTTGACCCGTACCCGAGTGCAACCACTCACCTGTGTACAGTCCAGATACCCTGTGCAGTAAATGGTATCGATGCAGCAGGAACTGCCTATCGGATGGACGGGATTCCAATCCGGACCAGAAAATTTTTGGAAACCGGATACCCAACTGACACATCTCTTATGCATGAAATTTATGAGCAGATCAGGGAGAGGAAAGAACATGTCTGAACTTCTTATTAAGAATGCATATGTTATCGATCCTCTGCAGGGCATTCATGGAGACATCATGGACATTTCAATCCGTGACGGAAGAATTGTTGATAAAGTCTCCGGCTCCTGTGAAGTTATTGATGCAGCAGGCAATCTGACATTGCCCGGGGGTATTGATTCTCATACCCATGTATGCGGGACAAAAGTCAATTTCGGCAGGTATATGAGCCCGGAGGATATGCGGGCAGGAAGGACTCCCCGTAGGGGAGCCATGTATCCGACGTCCGGGTATACCGTTCCGACAACATACGGTAACAGTTACCGGTACAGCAAAATGGGGTATACCACCCTTCTTGAGGGAGCAATGGCCCCCATGGAAGCACGGCATACCCATGAGGAATTTGCTGCAACTCCCATGCAGGATATGCTTGCAAATACTCTTTTTGACGGTAACTGGAGTCTTTTTGAAGCGGTGGGAGATAAAGATATCAGGCAGGCCGCAGCAGTCATCGGATGGACGCTTGCTGCAGTAAAGGGATTTGGAATAAAACTGACAAATCCCGGCGGCACTGAAGCATGGGGATTTGGTGAAGATCTTGCAAGTATCGATGAAGAAGTGCCAAACTGGGACATTACCCCCCGGGAAATTATTGACACCACCATCAGGGCTTGTGAACTTCTTCACCTTCCTCATTCAGTCCATCTTCATTGTAATAACCTTGGAATGCCGGGAAATTACCGGACAACCCTGGAAACACTTGATATTCCGGGTGATATGAACCCGGACAGGCAAACCCTGTATCTCACTCATGTCCAGTTCCACTCGTATGGTGGAAATACCTGGGGCGATATCAAATCAGAAGCGGAAAAAATTTCAGACTCGATAAATAACAAACCACAGGTTGTTATCGATATGGGCCAGGTCATGTTTGGCCGGACAATGACGATGACCGCTGATGGTCCGATGGAATTCCGGCTCTATACCCTGCACCATAATAAATGGAGCAACCACGACGTAGAACTTGAAACGGGTTCCGGAATTATTCCGGTCTATTATAGCAGGAAAAGCTCCGTTAATAGTATCATGTGGGCGATCGGTCTTGAACTTGCATTACTCGTGAAAAATCCCTGGCAGTGTATGCTGACAACCGACAATCCGAACGGAGCACCATTTGTCAAGTATCCTGAGATCATCGGACTTCTCATGTCCAATAAGTACCGGAGTAAGGAATTAAGCCAGGTGCATAAACTCACCACCGACCGGACATCACTTGGTTCCATCGACAGGGAACTCTCCTTTGAAGAAATTGCAGTAATGACACGGGCAGGCCAGGCAAAGGCACTCGGAATAATAAACCAGGGAAAAGGTCATTTCAGGGAAGATGCACTTGCAGATATCGCCATCTATCCGGTAAAACCGGACCAAACCGATCCATCTCTCCAATATGAAGAAGTAATCGGAGCATTTCAACAGACACTATACACCCTGAAAGACGGAGTTGTCGTGAGCAGGGATGGAGAAGTAATAACCGGCGTTGCCAACCGCACCTTCTGGTCGAAAGCGAACCTGCCTGAAGATATGGACGTTCTTAAAAGTCCACGGTTTGTTGAGAAGTTTTCACGGTTCTACTCGGTTGATCTTGAGAATTATCTTGTTCAGGACGAGTATGTTCAACGGGGTGTTGCTATGAACACAGGTGTAAATTCGTGATGCAAGTAACCCTTACCATGAAACCCCGGGCTAAACCATTTCTGCCAATTGAAGCGGAAATGATAAACCCCATGAATTTTATCGGAAGTCAAAACCTGTTCGTCTGGGAAGGAAATAAAAAACGAAGACTTGAGGATATTTTCACCGTCCGGAAAGAGGGGAATGTTAATTCTCCGGAAAATATTGTTGTCGTACTCCGGGGCGATACCAGCAGGGTAAAACGGGTCGGCGAGTATATGTCATCCGGGACGATTATTGTCGAAGGAGATATCGGGATGCATTGCGGGAATTTCATGCGGGGAGGATTTATTGAGATTCAGGGGAATGCAGATGGGTGGCTTGGTCGTGAGATGCGGGGAGGATCAATACTTTGTCACGGAAATGCAGGGGATTACTGTGGTTCCGGATACCGTGGTGAGAAGCGGGGGATGAGGGGCGGAAAAATTGAAGTGGCAGGAAATGCAGGGGATTACCTGGGAGAATACCTGACCGGAGGCGAAATCCATGTTCATGGGAATGCCGGCATGTTTGCAGGAGCAGAAATGCGTGGCGGATGCCTGATAATCGATGGAGATGCCAGGATTCCGGCAGCGAATATGGCCAAAGGCACCTGTATTATCCATGGTGAGATCCATGAAATGCTCCCGACCTTTGAGAAGATTGGAGAAAAAGACGGAATGTTGGTGTATCATGGGGATGTTGCGAACAAGGGGAAGGGAGAACTGATAGTCAAATCGAAAATTACGTGAATATTCACAATTCACAGTATTTATCTTGCATGAGCAAGAAAAATATTCCTATTCTGCATTATTGTTAAATAACCATCGTGTTTTCAGCACCTGATTAGAAAAGGAGAATTATTTTGAGAATATCTGTTATTGGCGGGGGGTATGTGGGCCTGGTGACTGCAACATGTTTTGCAGAACTCGGCCATGATGTCAGGATTATCGAGATTGACAAAAGAAAAGCAGATCTGATAAATGCAGGAAAACCACCGATATACGAAGATAAACTGGAAAGCATCCTGAAACAATCAATCGGGAAAAGGCTTTTTGCACAATGTAATTATGACGGAATAAATGATTCTGACCTGATATTCATCTGTGTCGGAACCCCACCGCAGGATGACGGATCAGCTGATTTACGGTATATTTTAAGTGCTGCTGAGTCCATCGGGTCTGCACTTTCTGTATCTGACTCATTCCATGTAGTAACCGTGAAGAGTACGGTTCCTCCAGGCACTACCGAATCAGTAGTGGTTCCGGCAGTTCTCCGGACATCAGGAAAAGCTTCAGGTGTCATAGGGTTTTGTATGAACCCGGAGTTTCTCAGGGAAGGAAAAGCAATCGATGATTTCATGCATCCGGACCGAATCGTGATAGGTGGTCAGTCAGATAAGGCAATCGATGTCGTAAAAGCCGCCTATGAAAAACTCGATGCACCCATCATTACCACATCACTGAAGGCAGCGGAGATGATTAAATATACCTCCAATGCGTTCCTGGCAACCAAGATCTCTTTCTCCAATGAGATCGGCAATATATGTAAGAGAATAGGGATTGACGTATATGATGTTATGAAAGGGGCCGGGTATGACCACCGTATCAACCCATACTTTTTGAATGCCGGTCTTGGTTTTGGAGGAAGCTGTTTTCCTAAAGATGTCATGGCCCTCATTCGTCTTGCTGAAAGGAATGGGGAAGAGCCCATTCTCCTCAAATCAGTTATCGAAGTGAACGAGCATCAACCAGGTCGCATTGTAAAAATCCTGCATGAACGAATCGGGGACATAAAAGGGAAAAAAATTGCAGTGCTCGGGCTGGCATTCAAGGATAACACAGATGATGTCAGGGACTCACGATCAATCCCAGTAATTGAAGAGTTGATACAAAAGGGAGCGAACATATCTGCATATGATCCAATGGCAACCGAAACGATGAAGAAGGTCTTCCCGGATTTATCCTATCATACCTCTGCAGGTGATGCACTCGAAGGGGCCGATGCCTGCCTGGTCCTCACTGAGTGGCCTGAATTTTCTAAACTTAAAGATGAATTCAACCGGATGAAAAATCCGATCGTTATTGAGGGACGGAAGATCCTATCCAGTTTTGGGACAGAGGGGGTCTGCTGGTAATTATGAGTGGAAAAAAGGTGCGAAAAGTAGTAATTCCTGCAGCAGGACTTGGAACACGGTTTTTACCTATTACCAAAGCCCAGCCAAAAGAGATGCTTCCGGTTGTGGATAAACCGGTTATCCAGTACGTGGTAGAAGAAGCGGTGGCATCCGGAATTGACGATATCATCATTATTACCGGGAGAAACAAGCGGGCAATAGAGGATCATTTTGACCGTTCCATTGAACTTGAGGATAAATTTTCTAACGGAACAGGTTCTCATCACCCGGACTCTTTTATTGATATCAGCGAGATCCCGAATATCCATTATATCAGGCAGCGTGAACCAAAGGGTCTTGGAGATGCAATTCTCCTTACCGAAAAACATTGTAATGATGAACCATTTGTAGTCCTACTTGGAGATACCATTACCATTGCCCCGGAAGGTGAAGCTACCTGCACCTCGCAGATGATCCGGGCATACAACAGATGTAATACATCAATTATTGCTGTTGAGCCTGTTCCGGAGTATAAAATTCCGGATTACGGAATAATTGACGGAAAAATAATAGATGACGGACTGTACGAGATAACAGATATCATCGAAAAACCTGCCATAAGTGAAGCTCCATCAAACCTTGGCGCAATCGGATGTTATCTCTTTACTCCGGAAATTTTTGCCAGGTTAAAAGAGACTATCCCGGGAAAAGGAGGAGAGATTCAACTTACCGATGCTATCAGAAATTTGTCCGGTTCAGTGGGTCTTGTTACTAACTGCCGGAGATATGATATTGGCGATAAACTGGGGTGGATGACAGCATTTTTTGAACTCGCACTGCAACGGGACGAATTCAGAGAGGATCTACTGAATATTCTTAGAAAAGATGTCTGTGGAACATAGATCCAGGCAGCAAGAGAATCAAAGATAATAGAACCCAGGTTTAATTTTTAGAGAAAATACGCAATCTGGAGAATCAGATCATCATGATTAATGGTGATTGGCATCCACCAAATAATGTGATATAATTGGAGGATCGGGTTTCAATATTACGGGAATATGCTATAGTAATTGCTCTCTTTTCCATTCTCACGGTTATTCTGACGTACCCGATGGCCTTCCATGTGAGTGATACAATTGGGGATGGAGATGAGGCATTTACCTGTTGGTCTTTGATTTGGACTACAAAATATATTATCGAAGATCCGGCAAACCTGTTCAATGCAAATATTTTCTATCCAGCAAATGAATATTCACTCGCCTTATCGGAACATCTGGCAGGATGGACCCTATTTTCAATACCAGTGTATGCTCTCACCCATGATCCGGTATTTACTCATAATTTTTTAAGACTCCTGACATTTGTCCTCTGTGGATTTGGTATGTACCTGCTTTCATATAGGTATACTAAAAATCGTTATGCAGCATTTATTGCAGGAATCTTTTTCGCTTTTTTTGAATACCGAACAGGAATACAACTGCATCTTCTTGCGATGCAATGGGTTCCTTTTATGCTCCTTTTTCTCGACCGGTTTTTTTATTCCCTATCCCTTCGTGACATACTGGCATCATCCCTGTTTTTTATCATGGAGGCATTATCCGGGTGGTATGTCGGGATATTCTCCGTAATAATTGGGGGCATTTTCATAGCTGGGTACATAATCTTCGATACAGATGTTCGGAAAAGACTGGTCACACAAAAGGCACTATGCAGGATATTAATTTCATTAGCTCTGATTAGTTTCATTCTATTGCCCTTTGCTATTCCATATTTTGAGGCCAGTAAGCACTATGATGCAGAAAGAGACATAGACACTCCATTTGATTCATCATGGTCTTTTGATATTCAAACAGTCATCGATAAATTCGGCATTTTTTTCCTTATATTAGCAATTATTGGCATAATTCTTCCAATATCCAGTGAAAAATCAAAAAATCAAAACAGGGTTACCATTTTCGATAGAATCAGGCAACAAAAAATCCCAATTATTTTTTTTATAATTGGAATCATCAGTTATATACTCACGTTGGGTCCAATACTTAAGATTTCAGGGACTCCAACAGGTATTTTTTTGCCATATTATTATGTCTATTCCGTTGTGCCCTTTATCGCCATAATTCGTGATCTCTCCAGGTTCAGTTTTATAATAAGTTTTGCCGGATCTGTGTTGACGGGTTTTGGAGCTGCGGTAATCATCAACCGGGTAAAAAGTGTATCATATAAAACTCCGGTTGCAATTGTTCTCATTATCCTCGCAATTTTTGTCTCATGGCATGGACCAGTTCATATGCCGGCATCACTTGCCACAGGTGACCAGGTACCACAGGAATACCGTTGGCTTGCCAATCAGACCAGTGATTTTGCCATAATTGAACTTCCTACACGCTGGGTTGAAGATAACTCCGAATATACGTATTATTCCGTGTACCATTGGAAAGACATGGTTAATGGATACAGTGGGCGTGATGTTGAGGAAGCATCAAAAATAATGCGTGATACAGGAGCTTTCTTCCCATCTAACAATACTATTTCCCTGCTACAAAAAATTGGTGTTAGGTATGTGTTGATTCATGCCGACAGGATGGGAGAGTTACAAAATGTACCCCTGGACAAGTCTGATGAATTTACCACCTTTTTAATTTCATCAATTAATCATGAAATAGAAACAAATTACCAGGCAGTGCGTTTTACCCATTCATTTGCTGATACATACATATATGAAATCCTGCCAGAACCTGAAATTTTACCTGACGAGGTAATATTACTCTTTCAAAGTGGCTGGTATGGATCAAATATTCTTCCTGAATTTTTCCTGAAAAATTCGGGTAAAATAAAAGCGTATGCGAAATCAGAGGGGGATTATCGGATAAATTTCCAGGCAGAACCATTCTATGGAGAGAAAAATCTTACAATATCTGTGAATGCTGTGGAAATTGGAACAATAACTGCACCTTCAGGTGGGTTTACTGAAGGTGGGGGACAAATCCACCTGAATGAAGGATTTAATGAAATAATATTCTCCAGCACCTGTACAAAATTATGCGATATCCCTGATATGGAGAACATTTCAGATAAATGTATGAGTTTTAAATTTACCAATTTATCTGTTGTATAAAAAAAAAGGTTTTCCCTTTTTTTCATCCTTTTACCAAAACAATAATACCACAAACAATAATGATGGCTCCTGAAAGCCTGAGAAAACTGATATTCTCATGGAAAAGAATGAAGGATGCGATGAAAATAATAACAAAAGTAAGGGCGATAAATGGATAAACATATGAAAGATCTGCACGTGACAAGGCTATTAACCAAAATATAGTAGATAATCCATAACACAGTGTCCCTCCAATTACCCAGGGACTGAGCACCATAGGAATGAAAGTCCCAACAGAAAAAGATGTTACCGGACCGATGTCTGTCATCCCGATTTTCCAGAGGATCTGCCCGGATGAGGCAAATAAAATACCTATGAGGATAATAATTATCGTGTTCATTCTTTCGATTAATCCTTTTTAAAAGACAACTGACGAATTCGTTCTTCCAGACGGTCCATTTTTTTCGACAGGTAATCAATAATAAGACCAATTGATGTAAGTTGGATACCAAAAAGCATAAGAAATACTGAAATCAGTGGATAATATTCGTGGACAAGATGGTAATGAAATATTCGTTCCTGAAGACTAAAGAGCCCGAAAACAAGACCAGCAAATAGAAGGATTACTCCCGGAACAGAAATCATTTTTGCAAGTGGTGAAGTTTCATGCCATGCTATTGAAATAAGAGCACGAAACATACGATATCCATCACGGAGAGGATGAAGTTTTGATGTTCCGACACGTTCCCGGTATTCAATAGGGACTTCTGCAATGAGGTATCCAAGTTTTGCAGCTCTGACCGTCATTTTAGTCTCAAACTCAAGACTTTTTGCATGAACATGAAGTTCTTTAAACATATCTCTTTTAAATGCCCGGTACCCGGTCTGGGCATCTGAAATATATTTACCACTAATATACGTTGCCATCGTTGAGAAGATTGCATTGCCAATACGGTTAAAAAACGGAATATTATGTGCTTCGATATTTCTCACACCAAGCACAAGATCAGAACCTCGCTCAAGTTCTTTGAGAAATTCCGGGATATACCTTGCCGGATAGGTACAATCAGCATCAGTAAAGACGATGATATCTCCGGTTGACTGATTCACTCCAGTCAGTAATGCACCAACTTTTCCCTGGTTTGCTTTATGCTGAAACACATGGATTTTTTCGCTTGCATATGAACATGCAATGTTATACGTTGAGTCATTTGAACCATCGTCAACAACAATTATTTCATCCACATAGGGAGAATATTCTTTGATGACCGGACCAATAGCCTCTTCTTCATTATATGCCGGCACAATGAGTGAAATTGTCATGTAACAATCCTTTTTAAAATGTATAGGCGAACGGGCTAATGTTATTAATCATTGCAACCTCCACAAACGAACTACTCTGAAGGTATCACTATGAAGGAAGATAATTCTTGACAGTTTATTTTTGTATATTACCATCCGGATGAGTTTTTTCATACATGGAAGACAATAATGAAGAAGAAAAATATGTTCCATTCTTCACAATCAGATATAAAACAAATTTTAGATGGGATATCAGATATCTCTTTTGAAAGTAAGACGGTATTGGTTACCGGTGGGTCCGGATTCCTGGGCTCGTGGATGTGCGAGACGCTTCTCCATAAAGGGGCTGAAGTAATCTGCCTGGATAATTATGCATCAGGAAAAGCAGAAAATACTGATCATCTGAAAACTCATCCGAAGTTTACCAGGATTGTCCATGATATCTCGAAATCCTATGATCCGGGGAGAAAAGTAGACCTCATCTGTCATCTTGCATCACGGGCAAGCCCACTTGAATTTGAGCATTACCCAATCCAGATATTAAAATCCAATACTCTTGGAACGATGAATGCCCTTGGAATTGCAAAAAAATACGAATCCGCATTCTTATTCACGTCAACCAGTGAGACCTATGGAGAAGCAGCGGTATTCCCTACTCCGGAAACCTACCGGGGGAATGTGAATACCCTTGGCATCCGGGGATGTTATGATGAAGCAAAGCGGGCAGGGGAGGCATTTTGTATGGCTTATTTCCGGCAGCATGGGCTTGATGTCAGAATTGCCAGGATCTTTAATACCTACGGGCCGGGGATGAGATCAGACGGTCATTATGGAAGAGTCATCCCCAGGTTCATGGATCAGGCTGCAAATAATAAACCGATAACAATTTTTGGGGATGGTAAGCAGACCAGGTCATTCTGCTATGTGACTGACCAGATAACCGGCCTTCTCCAGTTGGCAGCTCTTCCGGGGATTTCAGGAGAAGTCATAAATATTGGTAATCCGGTGGAGTGGACGATTCTCGAACTTGCCCGGATGATTATTGATCTCACCGGATCTTCTTCTGAATTAACCTATCAACCGATGCCGCCAGATGATCCGACACGGAGGGTTCCGGATATTACCAGGGCTAAAGAAAAACTTGGATGGGAACCGAAGGTGGAGTTAAGAGATGGACTTTTGAAGATGTTGGAGGAAGAACAAAGGTAATTCCATCCTGTAGGTATTTTTCACAAACTGGAAAATTTAAATCTCTTCTTTTCTCACACACCGGTCACCGGAAAAAACCAAAACCCATTTCTTCAGATTTGGGATTGAGGATAATTCCGGAGATGATGTATACCGTTTTAGTTGTTCGATTCCCTGACTGGCTGCCTGTTCTATCTCCTTATCGGAACTTATGCTCTTTTTCAGGTACTTTAGTTCGAAGAGAGCGTAATAATCCGGGTGCCAGGGGTCTCTTTTCAGGAGGGCAAAATCAATATAACCATCCGGAACTTCATATTCTGTTTTTACCAGGTACAGACCGCTCATGTTTGCATAAGCAAAGATTGCAATCTTGATGTACTTTTCATCAAATCCGATAAAGTCACGGTTTGAAAAAGCATGGAGAAGTTCTTCGATGAGAGAGACCAATTTGTCACATGACCCTGCATATGCAATCTGGTATATCGCATCCCGGATCCTGTCCGGTTCTACCTGAAACGGTGCCTCTTTTGCGATAAGATCTAGGAAGAAGTCATAGTATAACCCACGAATGACATAATTTGGGATCTGCAGGGAGACTGCTCCGGGAAGGCTCTCACGAATGGAAAGCAGGCCCAGATAAAAGAGAAGGGATTTAAAATCGTCTGATGAAAAGGACTTTTCCATCGAAAACTGCTCAGTCATTTGAACAGATGTCACACCAGTATTGACGATTTCCTTTATTGCTTCAATATTCTTATCAGGAGTTTTCAATTGGAGAAGATTTCCAATTTTGCTGTAATCGCTTGCAATATTAACATCCATTAAATTATCAGGAGGTTTCCCAATGTCAAGATATGAATGCAGATAATAGAGTATCATATCACTGTTAAAAAGACGATTTTCAGCTTGTTCACTGAAAAGATACCCATTATAAAATTCCTGAAGGCTTTTTGATATTTCAGGATTTATAGTACCTTTGGGAAGAGTTCTTGAAATGAGAATTGATACTTCCTCTCTTGTAAAACCCATCATTTCATGGAACTGATGAAAACGGGTAATATTTCTCCCGATATTAAAGCCTGAGGTGAGACTATCAAGAGTTACTGGAGATACTCCGGTTGCAAAGATGCGATGTACCAACGTTTGTGTTGCTTCCTTTAAGATTTCATACCATTTTCGAATAAACCCATTTCTGCAGATGGTACTTTGAAAAACAGAGATATTGAAACTTAATAATTCATTAGCAAAGTGGTCATATTCATCAATGGTAACATAAACCGGTTCATGTATTTTTGCTCCGAGCATAGTAAAAAATTCAGATAACTGGTCTGCGGCTGAACCATTATCACTCAATGTAATTTCCAGATGATACCGATCGATAAATGAGATCAAAGAATTTCTTGTTTTACGAATAAAACTTGATTCTAATTGGGATACAGATTCGGATGAAATTCCTGAAAAATTAAAACTGATAATATAGTAACTGTTCCTTTTTTTAGTTGGTTCCATCCCGATTTCAGTGTCTGAAAAAAACTTATGAAAATTTTCTTTCTCTGCGATGTCATAATAGGAACTGATCATCGATATGAAAAGGGTTTTTCCAAACCTCCTGGGACGTAGAAAGAAAAGATAAGGGCTGGGATAGTCTTCAAGGATCCGGATGTACCGGGTTTTATCGACATATGCATATCCTTCAAGGGCTATCGTCCGGTAATTACTGATACCATACGGAATTTTCAGGAGAGTCATTGCGATATACTAATCATTGTTTCCGGTTATTCTTATGAGTATCCCTTTTTCCGGATTATTGTTTAATGGATAGCGGAATTTTGCGATAATGATTTTAAAAGATAGAAATCGCATATATGTGATAAGCACATCACAAATTATCGCAGATATACCATATTTACTGTCTGCCAGGAAAATCCGGTCTGATTGGTTTAAAGTATTTATATAGAGACATATTATCGCACATAAACGATGATTATATGAATATTTATCGTTCATATACGATAACTTAATCATAGTAAAAACCCTTATTTCTTTCTATGGATACCCGGGTAAAATTAAAAACTGCTATCATTGAGTGGCAGGAGAGTTCTTTGCCGTTAATACATCACAGACAATACCAGGTACAGGTAGATCTTCCTCATATCAATGACATTATCGGGGTTCGGAGATGCGGAAAAACATATCTGATGTATCAGATGATTGCTGGATTAATCAATCAGGGGGTACCAAAACCATGTATCTTATACCTTAACCTTGATGATGACCGACTCCAGCCAATTGTGGGAGATGAACTTGCTCTCTTAACAGATATATTCAGGGAATTGTTTGTATCAGACAATGAGAGTAAACTCTTTTTTTTTCTAGACGAAATCCAGAATTTTCCAATGTGGGAAAAATGGATTAAAGGGGTATATGATAAAAGAAAAAATATAAAATTCGTCATCAGTGGTTCGAATGCATCCCTCCTTTCTGAGGAGATATCAACACGTCTGACCGGAAGACATCTTACCACGAGGCTTTTTCCATTCAGTTTTTATGAATTCCTGAATTTTAAAAAGTTTGAACTGAATATTGACACAATTTTATTTTCGGATAAAAAAACAGACGCAAAAAAGTTATTTAACGAATACATGAATCGAGGAGGGTTTCCAGAAATCAGTTTATACTCTCCTGTGGATCCAATTGTCATTCTTCAATCATATTTTGACGATATTATTTACCGTGATATTGTAACAAGACATGAAGTACGAAATCCAGGCATATTAAAAGACCTTGCCCTTTTTTGTGTATCCAATATTGCCAAACCTCATACTTATAATTCACTCAGGAAACTCTTCTCCGGTTACCAGAATATTAGTACTGATGCAGTAATTCGATATCTCTCATTTTTGGAAGATGCTTTTCTGCTTTTTTCAATACATCATTACGATGTGTCTCTGAAAAAACAGATGTATAAACCCAAAAAAATCTACTGTGTGGACCATGGGATGATGCAGGCAGTGTCTTTCAGGTTCACCCGGGATTTAGGGAGAATTTATGAAAATATTGTTTTTATAGAACTTCTCCGGCAGGGTTTGGAGATATATTACTGGCAGGATGAAACAGGGAGGGAAATTGATTTCGTAGTGAAGGGCTGGAAAATCCCCATAAGACTCATTCAGGTCTCAACAGATGTCTCTGATCCGGAAACGCTACAAAGAGAGAGGAATGGACTTATTTCTGCGATGGAACATTTTAGAGTCGGAGAGGGCACAATTGTAACCGAAGATAGATTTGATGAGGAGACGATATCAGGTAAAAAGATAACATTCGTGCCGCTCTGGTTCTGGCTTCTCAAAGAAGAGATAACCTGTCAGGATTCACGCATGTAGGCGTAACATAAGCAAATGGGAGGGATATTCCGGTTAAATGGGCACTTGCATTTCGGAGTGAGTTTCTACCGGAAATTATGAGAAAAAGGATCTGAAGTGTTATGAAAACCTCTCCGGATCCTGAAAATAGAGGTCATTTCAAGATATTTGCAGAATAAAAAGAAATACAGAGAGTATTCCTAATATAAAGGGGAATTTGTGATTAAAAATAAAGGTCAATGCTCATTTTCCTATGGGGGTTCTATACCCCTATCTTTATCCAGCTATGATATTGTATGGAACTATGATCCCGACAATAGCGTGCTTTGAGAAGTAAGGTTATCGAGAGATTTAAGCAGAAATATTAGAGATATGAGCGAATTTTTTAAGAGGAGGATCTGATATGATTGACATAACGCAAATCAGCC
>Ga0123334_1000275_pt1 | contig 68337 bp, 69 predicted proteins | sample BiotimSIPDNA_FD_89706 | JGI IMG/M metagenome (GOLD analysis project Ga0123334, IMG submission 89706) | Anaerobic biogas reactor microbial communites from Washington, USA - Biogas_R1 time_0 SIP DNA | ecosystem: Engineered > Bioreactor > Anaerobic > Unclassified | place: Washington, USA...
GTATTTTTCCCAAATCCTTTCTCGAAAATTTTCTCCTTAACTCCAGTGGGGACTCCCTTTCCGTCGTCCTCATAGAGGAGAACGAGTTTGTCTCCTTCTTTATGACAGGAAAACGAGATCTTTGAAAGATTCTCCCCATGCCGTTTTGAGTTCTCAACCAGGTTATATATCACTTTTTCAAGCATCCGGTCAGCATAGATCTCCAAAGAATCCTCCATATAATTGATGGTAATATCGGATATCATATTCTGGATTGAAGGAGATGATAAAATATTTCTGATATTCTGCCATGCCGGTGCTTCCATACCAAGATCCTGGTATAATCCGGTGAACTGAATGATGTTTTTTATCTCCTCACTGGATATTTTCACCGCATCAAGCTGCTTTTTCAGGTCCTCATCGGTTATACAGTCCCTGACATTTTCACTATAAAAAGAGGTGACCATAACACGGTTTAAGATGTCATGCCGGGTTATACTGGAGAGTATCTTGAGTTTATTATTGACCTGTGATATCGCTTCATTGACCTTTCGGATTTCATCACGGGATTTTACCAGTTCTTCGTTTGTCTTCATAAGATCAGCCTGGTACCGGTCTGCTATCCCCATAACCCGGTCAAACCTCTCCTCTAGTTTCTGGTATGCAGCCAGCGTCTCCTGCAATTCCCGAGCCAGAGGAGAAGGATCATTATTCAATTCCTGGATTCGTTCAGGAATCGTATCAGGATTGAAAAAATTATTCTCTTTTTTCATGGTAAACCGGGCTGGTTTTCAGGCATGATAGTAAAGGGTATCGTCACATCCTCCTCAAATTCCTGTGCAATATCAAGAGATCGTTCATTTTCAGGATCATAATACCATACAGCTGAAACACTGCATCCCCTTTCTGCTGCTTCAGCCAATAAGTCAATGATATCAAGAAGACACTTGGTGCTGCTTGAATTCATATACCGTATGTTCACTGAAAGAATAAACTCATCACAATTTGTAAGTTCTGAATTCAACCATTCAAAAACCGGTTTAAAGAATTCAAAGGTGTTTTCAGGGTATGATTCACCAGATATGGCAAGAGTTTTTGATTCCTCTGAAAAGATAATCCTTGGCGTAGTTTTTGTCTCCTGGATATCAAGCATCAGGGCCCTCCCTGAACAGTCACAATCAGACTAAAAAAGTCATGATATCCATCTATTTCTTCAAACTGGTATTCCAGGCCACCGGTTGCATGACGTGCAATTTCAATCAGACCAAGACCTGCCCCGGTTGATTCAGGGTCACGGTCCTTTCTTATTTGTTCCTTGTACAGTTTTTTGAGGCCATCATTGTCAAGGCTTTTTACCTGCTCCAACCTGGCTACCAGTGAAGAAACATCCTCTTTTCGTATCATATTACCTGATGATACCTGGTAATTGCCATCCTTATTGCTGATGACCAAAATCGTTGACAGGTGTTTCTCATCCATTCCGGATTTTTTCAGATAATTCTGGACATTCTGGGTTTGTTCGATGTAAACTGAAAAGACATCTGAAATAGTCCCCTTTCCATACTTTTTATCAGCAAGGTACTGCCTGATTGCATTTCCAATCTCTTCTATGATACTGTTTGATAGTGAACCGTTAAAACTGATAAGGACACCTTTCCGGTTGAATATTTCCTTTAATTTTATTAAATCACGCATGATTCCCTTCACCCCTCACGGAAAACCCGAATATCAGGAGGTCATCTTTCTGTGACCACGTATTCTGGTATTCTATCAGTTGTAAATATAATTGTTCTTTTTGGTCAGCCAGGGGGAGTTTTAAAACCCTGAGCAGATTCTGAAACCCTTTTCTCCCCAGACCGTACCCTTTCTCTCCGCCCGGAAGGTCAAATACCCCGTCAGTGACCATGAAATACCGACAGCCAGAAGAGAGGTTAAACTCGTGATCGGTGATGACACATTCTTTTCCTGATGAACTAAATCCCAGATGCATTCGGTCTCCTAATACCTCTTCTATTCCATTTTCGCTGGAGATGATGAGTGGAAGCCCGGCACCGGCAAATATCAGCTGATTTACAGAAGGACAAACCCGGCATAATGCAATGTCAAGTCCGTTTTGCAGGTAATCCTGTTCAGACTGGCTTTTGAGTGTTTCCTGAACGAGCAGATGTAACCGTTCCAGGATATAACCAGGATTTTCTTCAGGATTAGTTTCAATTATCCGTGAGAGGAGAGCATTTACCATCATGGTCATGAATGCTCCCGGGACTCCATGACCTGTACAGTCAATAACAGCAATGTAAAAACAGTCTTTTTCCTGTCTAAAGAAATAAAAATCTCCGCCAACAATGTCCAGCGGTTTTGAAATGATGAGGTAATCAGATAGATATGTATCCAGTTCATTTCTGGTCGGAAGTATTGACTGCTGGATAAGTAATCCATACTGGATTGAATCTACAATTCGCTGCTTTGACTCACGTAACTGGGAATTAACCTGTTCAAGTTCTTTTTTTGAACTAAGCAGGGCTTTTTCACTCTCTCTTACTTTTATCAGGGCATGAACAAGGTCTTTTTTTGTCTTCCAGGTATAGACAAGCAGAAAAGACAAAACAATAACCGTGATAACAATTCCAAGGATTGTCTGCCAGTAATGCCTGACTATTTCCTGAATGGTTGGCTTTTCTACCTGGTCATAGGGCGGCAGGTTTAAGGAGCGGAGCAGTTCATGGACCGTGGTATGATCCTGTGCAATGGTCCATCCGGCTCCATGGATCGCATGAGCTGCAGGATCTTCTTCATCCATCTCAAGCAGGGCGATTGCGACCTTCTTGCTCAGTTCACTGTCAGTATCCAAAACTGCAGCAAATGGCCATTCAGGGTACAGGCTTGTTGAAAGAAGAGATGGATACCAGGGATAGGTCTCATGCATGTCGTTGAGCACTTTCAGTTGATCAAAGGAAATTTTTCCTTCTTTTACCATCCGTTCAATCTGGGAGCTTCGGATTGTACCAACGTCCGCCGTGTTGTTTAGTACGGCAAAAACGGTCTCATCATGAGTTCTTAAGAAAGAAAGCGATGAGAAATCATTCAGGGGATCTATTCCTGCTTCCTTTATCTCTTTCCAGGCTGCCTGCCAGCCACCAAGGGAACTCTGGTCAACTGCAACAAACCGTTTCCCCCTGATATCAGCGATATCAGATATATCATCCCGGTCAGACCGGGTAAATATCACCCCGCCAAATACAGACTGGGGTTCAGGATCACCAGGTACCTGCAGGTTTACAATCCTCTGGGCCAGCCCATAGTATTCAAGGTATGAATAGACTGAAGGATTTGCTGCAACAAATGAAATATCATGCTTCTTTGTGGCATTTTCTATTTCATCAAAAGAATAGGGGATTATTTCAAACCGGAGAGGTGGCAGTTTTTTCTGTAAGTATTCAGCTGTCGGTCCCCATTCTTCATACGCAATGGCATCTCCCCGGTTTGCAAGCACCCCGATAAGAATGGGGCCCATGTCTCCATTTTCCGGTGAGCTTGCAGATACGAGTGGTGCAAGAATGAGGAATACCACTACTAATAGGAAATATTGATACCCGGAGAGTTTTAACACAACAATCCTCTCTTTTCAGAATTCACATATCGCAATTAGTTATCTTGTTTTTTATTAGTATCAATATTTCGAGGATTTACATAATTTTTCAACCACAAGGAATTCCAATACCCGGGTCAGACATATACAAGGTATGAAAATTACTGTCGGGCTATTGGTAGTCCTCATAATTGCAGCGTTTATCACAGGATGCACAGACAATACGGAATCGGGATCAACATGGTTTGAAAAAGGAACTGCCCTGAGCGAGGAAGGAAATTACATAGAAGCTCTCGCAGCATTTGAAAAAGCAGTTGAAATAAGTCCGGATAACGCACAAGCCTGGAACAAAAAAGGAGAGGCTCACTTTTATCTTGGAAATACCGATGCTGCATTGGAGTCCTTTGACAAGGCGGTTAAGCTTGATCCAGGATTTGCCAAAGCATGGAGTAATAAGGGAATTGGCCATTATGTGATTGGAGAGACAGGAGAGGCAATGGAGGCATATAACAGGTCAATTGAGGTTGACCCGTCATGTGCTGAACCATGGAATCACATTGGGATTGTGTATCATTCTCAAGGCAGATACAATGAATCTATTGCGGCATATGATACGGCAATCAAATTAAACCCGGATTACGCCGATCCATGGAATAACAAAGGAACTAGTTTTTACTGGCAGGAAAAATTTGCTGATGCACTGATTGCATACGAAAAATCCCTTGAGATTAACCCGGAATACGCTGATGCATGGACCAACAAAGGATTAGCTCTTAATAAACTTGAGCAGTATAAAGAGGCGGCTGATTCGTTTAATCGATCCCTGGAATTTGAGCAGAATAATCCACTGTCCTGGACTGGCCTTGGGATATCGTATGAAAACCAGAATAGATTTGAGGAGGCCCTGGATACATACGATACTGCTCTCCGTATGGATCCCGGATATTCTTATGCATGGATAAACAAGGGTAAAAGTCTCTTTGAACTTGGACGATTCAATGAATCTCTTGAGGCATTCACGAAAGCGAAGGAGCTCAATTATGATTACCCTGACTTGTGGACAGGCCTTGGAAATACCCTGGAAAAACTGGGAGAACATGAAAAAGCAAAGGAAGCATTGGGTAAGATCCGGGTTATGGAAGATGCGGCTTAGAACAGATGAAGACACCATAAGGTAATAGGTTTAAAGGAATGAAAGAAAATTGACCGGAGCGGCAATAACACAGGAGAGAACATACTCTATTCTGACCAAAACATTCTTTCATTCACTTAATTTTAGTGCCCGAACAAATTACCAGGATGCCTGATTGATCAGAATACCTTGTAGTACCAGGGTATTTCAATCCCTTATATGAAATGGATTCACCAGTATATTCATCCCTGACAAAGTTTGAGAGAAAAATCCTTAATATCCTGAGAGATATCGGTATAAAAGATATTGAGGCACAATTACTTGTCGTCTTTTTTCGTGAATTAGATCAGACACAATATACCCTTATGCGGATAACCGACCTTAATCAATTACAGATTAATGATGGGATGAGTAGTCTGATTGCTTGCAAGTGGGTACGGGTGATAACTATCATGGATTATGAGAACCACCAGGTAATACTCTACTCCCTTAATAAACCGGTTGAAGAAATTATTGATGAAATTGCTGCGGGAATATTATTCGGGTATTCGCCTGATGAGATGAGGTAAGCCGGATATCATGGAAAATCACGGGGAATATTGAGTATTATTCGAAACGTAGATTTTTCATTGTCCGGAATAATCACTTCCGGCACTTATTCCCTGGTATCTGGTGGCGGGCAGCACTCCATTTCATGTTGCTTGAGGATTCTCTCCTTTAATTCCAGAAACTCCTCTGTGGAGATTACTCCGTCGGTTTTCAAATCATGGATTTTTCTTAGCTCATCTGCAACCGAAGGAATTCTTTTGGATCCCTCATGTTCACTCCTAAACCTCATCTCATCAAGAAATCCTGAAGCGATAATACCGGTTGGGAGGGCGATTATTCCAATTCCAAGCAATAACATCACGATGGTAAACATCTTTCCAATAACCGTGACTGGGTACACATCCCCGTATCCGACGGTTGTCATCGTAACGACTGCCCACCAAAGGGCATTATCAAAATCTTCAAACTTATCTGGTTGAGCTTCTGATTCAACGGTGTACATGACAAAGGTGGAGCAGGTGAGAAAAGTGAATAAAATAAGGATGATCGAGAAGATATAGTCCTTTTTTTTCACGAGGACGGAAAAGATGACATCAACGGTACTATAATACCTCAGTAGTTTAAATATCCTGAAAATCCTGCATAATCTGCAGAACTGAACGACCTGTGGATGAAAGGGAAGAAAAAGTGCTACATAGAAGGGAAGAATTGCAACAAGGTCGATGATCATGTATATCGTTACTGCATATCTGAGCCTTCCTTTCACGGGGTGACGATAGTTCTTATAATGGGTACATGTCCAGATTCTGAGGATATATTCAATCGTAAAAACGAGAACGGTAATAATTTCTATGAAACTGGCGATTTCGCGGAATTGTTCATAGACTGCCTTGTATGATTCCAGAAAAATGAGGGCCACATTTACTAAAACAAGAATTATTATGAGAAAATCAAAAAGCCGATCCGGCTTGGATTCATGATCGGTATCATCGATTATATCAAAGATTCTGCTCTTCAGCGATGTATCTGAATCCAATGTTATCAGGGTGTTTATCTCTTTTTGAGAAGAAAATAGTGTCGATGAATACGTTAAAATGATACCGGTGGAAAAAGAGGCCCTTTTAGGGAGAGAGATTGACCCTTTCGGAAAAGAGTATACACACCATCAAACGAGGACTGTCCATATTCAGGAATACTGATTGAACTGTTATTCCCGCATCTGTTTTAACTGATAATATTGTGCACGGTTTCCCTTTGTACTGTTGTGTTATCCCCTGAATTTCAAAATGGTGCTTCCTGTTCATCCCGGGAAATATCCAGGCAATTACGATGTAATGATGTCTCCTGTAGACATATAGACATTATGAATAGTATCGGAAACCTGATTTTTTGGTTACACATACTACTGGTTGTAATGCTCATATTGAGTCCGGCCCAGGCACTTTTTTATCATGAATATGCCGATGAATTACTATTCCAGGAAAAATCCCCTGACATCACCCCATTGAAAGTGGCCCTGTACCCGTTTATTATCGATGTGAACCATGACGAGAATGCATATCTCCTTTCAATCATGAAACAACAGTTTCAACGGGACAACCCCTCGATAAACCTTACCCTTCTGATGTCCCCGGATTATGACTGTTATAATCTCTCCAAAATCCCGGAAATATTCTCCGAAGACGGGCCGGACCTTGTTGAGGTTGACCTGAGCCTGCTTGGTTATCTGGTCGAAAACGGATATGTTCAACCATATACCGATGCTTCCCTAACAGAGAATATCAAAGTTCAGGCAATACCAGCTGGAAGGTACCAGAGTGAGACATATGCCATTCCAACCTGGATATGTTCCCAATTTCTCTTCTCCCGGGATCCGGATATCAAAATAATCCAAAATGTCGCAGATTTATCCAGGGTTTTTAAATCTCATTCATCCGGGTATTCCACCATGCTGGTAGGTGATTATGTAAGCGGAGGCATATGGATTCCTCCCATGCTCTATGTATTTGCATATACTGATAATATGGGGTTTTCAAAGAAAGAAGAAGCAATATACCGTCCAGTCAACCAGACCGGTGTTGATACGATGACAGATACCATGAACTGGTGCACCGTTGATGGAAAAAATTTTTGCCTGGACGGGTATTATGCTCTCCACTCCCCGGCCAGGGTATTTGCAAATGATGAATCCTTCGCTTACAACGGTTATTCAGAGAATCTGTATAATATTTTACGGATTGATAACAATTCTCCCTACTCTGTAATTTCTACTCCGTATGGCAATGCGATGCATCCTCTTATCTGGGTAGACGGACTGGTCATTAACAAAAAGGCCTGTAACGAAAAGTGCATGGACACTGCATCAACATTCGTATCGTACTACAACAGCCTGCGGGTAAAGAACCTGATTGCGTTTAGTGAAGATGCATTTGTCCCCGTACCTCCCAGATACATGCTTCCTGCAACAAAGGACTTTTACCGGGCTGAAAAGGCAAGGAGTGACAGGTATTACCCGGTCTTTGAAACCTGGGTGAATTTAGCAGAATCTTTTCCAAATTCGGGAATCACAAATAATATCTCCGGAAGGTACGAGGAGATATGTGGCATGATACAGGAGAGGATATCAGGAGCTGTATGTTGCAATACAATAGATGAATTGGGTGAAGGGTTATTCAGTTTTCACTCATTTTCTGGATAATCCGGTAATGATCCTTTGGAATGATTATCTCAAACCTGACTCCGTGTCCCAGTGTTCCGTTCTCGATGATCTGTATATCATTCGATTCAAGGACTTCCTTGATAAAAGCCATCCCGATTCCGGTCCCTTTACCATATCCACGATTGAATATCTTTTTCTTCTCATCATCAGGGATTCCGATCCCGTTGTCCTGGTAGACAATAGAGCCTGAATCATTCTCTTCAAAGGATACCCAAATCCTGTCTGCGGTTTTTCCATGCCGGATGGTGTTATCGATAAGATTGTAGAACACTTTTTTTATTAGCCGGTCAGTTTTTATCTCCAGGTTTTGACAAGAATGAATTATGGTGATCCTGCCTGAGAACTCAGCCTGGCTTTGGTCCAGGATTTCTCCAATATTCTGCCATATGGCTCCATCTTCCCCGATCTTTTCATTATCGTAGGTAAATGAGAGGAGCTGGGTGATTTTTTTTACGACATTTAATGCCCGTTCTGCATATACAGAAATTTCAGATCGGTCTTCCAGGTCAGGGATTAATCCCAGGTATAACTGGAGAGACGTAACCTGGTTTAGCACATCATGCCTGGTTATCTGTGAGAGCTGGGTCAGCCTTTTATTAGCACTGGCAAGAGATTTTTCCGCTTTTTCCCGAAGGAACAGTTCATTTTCAAGAGAATTTTTTTGTGTCTCAATTTCTGCGATGTATTCACTGATGCTGGCAACCATTTGATTGATACTGTGCCTTAACATCTCTGTTTCATGAATGCCTGTAGCCCGGACTGAATGAGTAAGTGAGGATGATGCAATAATCCCGATATCTTCGGTCATCATGGTGATAGGCCGTGAGATATAAACCGAGAGATACTGGGCAATAATCAGACCAAGTATCAACGAGATGATCGTGATGACAATAAAAACAACCTGGTAGTAGAGAATGATCTCCTCGATTTTCTCCCTGCTAAAAATAAGAATTCCAATAAAACTTCGCTCTGATCCTGACAGAGAAGAGACCGGAGAGAGATCAACATACTGGATGGAGATAACCTGGTTTTTCTGAGGGTTATCAAAAACAAATGATTTTTTGGATTCAAAGGTCTGGTTCAACAGATTTGTCAACTCTTCACTGGTTAAAACGCCAGTAACCGAAGACAGTGACTGTGATTTATTCTTTGTCCAGAATGTTTGTTTGCGGTACGCTTTATCATATACCTCCACGTGAACAATATTCTGAATATTCATGGCATCTTCGATGATATCCTTCAGGGAGGAGAGCATTTTTTTATGCATCTGGGAATAATTATCATTTCGAAGCCCGAGTTCGAGGATGTATTCATGGTCAGAAGTCGGGTGATATCCATATTTCCAGTATAATTTTGGATCATAAAAATCCCGGGTCCAGGGATCTGATTTGAACTCATCTCCCTGGAGAAACAAAGAAAGGGATGAAAAAAAATCTGGATACTGGCTGAAATCCATGTTTTTATCCCGTTCGTATGTCGTATACTCGACTACCCCGCTTTTATTAATCATGAATAGTTCTATTTCACCAGGAACACCGGATGAAATAGTAGTTTTCAGAGAATTTAGGTTGATTAAAGAGGGATCCTGCCGGTTCTCCTCGTAAGCCTTAATAAAAGGGATCATTCTGTCATGGAGAAGAAAATCATACTGGGCATCAAAGGTTTCAATTCCTACCTCTGTCAGGATTGCCGATGAAACAAAGGTTTTTTCTGCCTGCTGACGGGAGTCAGTAAATTCAGTAATGACCTGGTTGATTGAAAAAAAATAGAGAGTACATGAAATCAGAACAATAAAGACGAAAAAGATCAGAGTAATTACAAGAAACAATCTGGTACGGTATGATGGATAATTCTCTGGTTTACTCCCGGATACAGGTTTTTTTCCTAGCATTAATATATGCAATACCCATTTGTGTCTTCACTTTTGTTCTGATCTTTAATTAATATATGTTTTTATTTTTAATACAGGCATAGAATATATTTAATTATCAATAAAATCCTCATTCTTTTAAAATCCTTTTACATTTTATTAGAAAAACCGGATTTTAAAAAACCGATCAGAACACGATTATGAATGTTTCTTTCTGCTCGGAAAAAAAACGTGAGAAGTTTCATATTCTATGGTGTTCGTAGGTATTCATTGAAATGGATGATGTGTATGGCTTTGCTACTGATGGCAACCAGACCAGTTTTAGCAGATAGTGAAAAAATTCCAGACCTCCTTGGAAACTGGACCGACCTTAAATTGGTCATGACCAGATAGGAACCTGACTATCCATCAAACCGGGTGATACCTATGGTAGTTAACCAGCAAAGAGGCCAGACATTTACCGGAACTATATATTATTGCCACGTGAATGATACTTCAAAATGTGGAAATACGGGATATCCGGAGTGATTGATCGTGAAAAAAACCTGTGTATTACCAGATACTCTGGTGAGTACTGCTTTAGAACACGTATCGATGAGAATACCATCGAGTTAGTATATCTTGAAAACGGGGATGATGCTTCAGCATCAATTAATACCCTCATAAGAGAAAAGAAATACGGATTATAAAGATTACCGCGATATTTCCAACTATATATGATTTATTATCTTTCGAATCATAATGCTTGAGTAACGTGATCATTATGGATCATGAACGATTTATGTGGATTTTAGGATATAATACTGGGGTAATATAGAGGAGGAACTAAAACATGAGATGGCGTCAGGGTACAAGGAGCGGAAATATTGAGGATCGAAGATCTCTTCGTGGTCCAGGGGGTGCAGCAGGAGGAGTGGGCCTGATTGGGCTTATTGCAATTATTATCATTGGGATGGCTTTTGGTATGGACCCGATGGAGTTGCTTTCGAGTACCGACTTCTCAACCGGTTTTACCGAATACCAGTCGCAATTAACCGAAGAAGAGCAGAATCAACTGGCTGACCATGTTTCACTCGTTCTGGGTAGTACGGAACTAGTCTGGACGGATATATTCAGGAATGAACATAGAGATACGTACACCAAACCAAAACTGGTTTTATTCACCGGCCGTGTAGATTCAGCATGCGGACTTGCTAGTTCTGCCACCGGCCCCTTCTATTGTCCTGCCGATCAGAAAGTATACCTTGACCTTGACTTTTTCCACGAACTACAGCAGAGATTTGGGGCACCTGGAGATTTTGCCCAGGCATATGTGATTGCCCATGAAATTGGTCACCATGTCCAGAATCTTGATGGAACCCTTCAGCAGGTTACCCGAAAACAAAGCCGGGTTAGCGAAACTGAGGCAAATAAGTACTCAATAGCTCTTGAACTACAGGCAGACTGTTACTCAGGAGTATGGGCAAATCAGGCAGCTAAACAGGATTTGATCCTTGATAAAGAAGATATTATTGAGGGATTGAATGCTGCCAGTGCAATTGGTGATGACCGACTTCAGCAGGAAGCACAAGGATATGTTGTCCCTGACTCCTTTACGCATGGAACTTCTGCCCAACGGGTTTCCTGGTTTAGAAAAGGGATGGAATCCGGAGATATTGATGCATGTGATTGTCTGAACCAGATAGACAACCTGTAATCTCCTTTTTACAATTCTTCTCATATTTATAGTATCTACTAGTTAAGATTCCTGTATCATTCCTTTTTCAAAACCAGCTTTTCGGCGTTGTGAATATCCCTCCGTGATCTTATTCATCATGCCGGTTTTGCATTCAGACGTTACCGGTTTTTCGTAGAATCTACAGGATTTATTCTCCATTTTTTTTAAAAACCATCAGGGATGGTTTTCTCATCTCTTCTCCTGGCATGACCTCTTTTGAATTTACAATCAATGAAACGGGAACATTCTACTATATTTTGTTAGTCCTGTAATCATGTCATTCGAACCGGTTGACCGACATGTTTATTGCATTCTCAAAAAAATGCGTAATTATGAATACCAGGTGTATCCTGCTGATGCTTCTTATGGTTCTTTTCTACCCGGCATGTGGAGAAGAACTGACGAATGAATCTTTTTTTGACAACCCTTCACCAGATGAGATGAAACCTGCTCTGGACAGTATAGGAAAAACAATAATACAGGTGCTAAACGAGGTTCGGGAAGAAAACCGCCTGAGTGCAGATGCTCTGGCAAGTACTGGAATTTCCGGAGATGAAGCTGCCAAGGCTCTTTCTTTAAAACTTGAAAACATAACCTACAGCCATTCGTCCCTGGTAATCTCTCCGGAGAATACGGTTACTGCAGCAGCCCCAAAACAGTATGCCCATCTTATTGGAACTGACCTCTCATACCAGAATGAAACCAGGTTTGCAACCGACCAGCAAAGTCCGGTCGTGAGCAATATTTTTTATCTTGAAGAAGGATTTTACGGCATATCCATCAGTTACCCGGTATTTTCAGGAGACAAATATCTTGGATACACCGATGTTACCATCCGTCCGGAAGAGTTTTTACGCCCGGTTATAAGTCCGTTTACCGAGCAGACCGGATACGAGGTATTTATCCTGCAGACTGACGGGATGACCGTGTACGAGACAAACGAAGTGGAAATAGGAAAGAATGTCCTAACAGATCCCATCTACGATACTCCGGAGATGAGAAACGTTTCCCGGGCCGTAATTGATAACCCTGAGGGAACGATTGAATATTCATTCTGGAACCGGTTCTGGAACAAACAGACTGAGAGACAGGCGATATGGGATACCCTTGCTCTTGATAACCAGGAATGGAGAATCGGAGTAGTGAGAGATATCAATGGATCTGCTGATGAATCCGGCATTGCTCATGAACAATCCGGAGACGTCAATGCCAGTATTGCCGGGTTGACCGCATTTGTTGAGGATGCAACAGTATTTGCGAAGGCTACTGGAAGGGAAGTAGCATGTGATGAATTTAACAACCTCTCCGGACCATTCGTGAAAGAAGAACTCTATATCTTTGGATATGCAATCGACGGGACGACCCTGGCCCTTCCCTTTCAACAGGGCATTCTTGGAAAGAAACGGATGGACCTGACCGACATAAACGGATTATCCATTTTTTCCGGAATCATGGGTGCAGCAAAACGAGGTGGAGATTACCTCTATTATGTGTATCCAAACCCGAATAATGACTATCAGTACCAACTGAAACTTGTTTTTGTAAAGCCGGTTGATGACGACTGGTTTATCGGCTCCGGCATTTATCTGCCCTGGATTGAGGCAGAATTAGATTCTGAAGAGATAAGTGACCTGGTTGACCGGGTAAAACAGGCAAAGAGCCATGCAGAAGAGGTTGGAAAAGAACAGGGTCTTAATGATTTTAATGATTTGAATCAGACCTTTGCAAACGGGGGAGAGTATATCTTTGCCTATGATTATAACGGGACAACCCTCGCTCTTCCGTTCCAGCCGGTGTTAATCGGTACGAACCGGATGGAGTATACCGACCTGTATGGAGCCCATATCATTCACCAGGAGATTGATGCAGCAAAACAGGGAGGCGGGTTTGTATATGTGGTATATTATAATCCGGATACCGGAGACAATGAACTTAAACTCTGTTATGTGCTTCCCGCCGGTGATGACTGGCTCATTGGTTCCGGAATATACATCGGGACTAATTTTTAATTTTTTTCTTGTATCCGGTAATTATTACCATAAACCAATCCGGTCCAGGGATCCAGAAAAAGGATAGGGTTATCCAGAACCCTGTTAATTAACAGGCTGGAGGAGAGGATAGTATTCGACTGGAAAAATTCCGGACATTATTTTTGATTTATCCGGCAATAATCTCTTTTCTATGAATAATCGCGGTAAAAAGACAGCCTTCACGATCATCGATGAGTTCAATATCTGACCATATTTCGAGCGCTCTCTTAATTCCTGAACCAAGACCACGGTAGGGGAGGAGTCCCTTCGCAATATATGAGACCAGAACCGGGTTTCTGATATTTGAGTTCCCTTTCCGGATCTTCTCAACAGTGAGATTGTTCGGGAGATTACCCGGACTTATTATCTCAATCCTGTTGTCAAAGATAAAAATCCGAATCGGGGCACTTATCAGATAATCCCGGTGCATAAGAGCATTAACCACGAGTTCTTCAAACACAACAGGAGGGATTTCAGGTATTCCGGGCGTATTTACACCTCGCCCAGCCTGAATTTTGTGAAGATTTCGCATAATAAATGCCATTGCATCGTCAAATATTCGTGGAAGGGGACCGGAAAAGTCTTCAGTATCGATGTAATCACTTACATGTATGGCATTTCCCGGGTATCTTACTGCTTTTACGATAAACTGTGGTTTTATCCACTCTGGGTGTTCAGTAAAGAGGAGAACTCCTGCAAGATTGAGCACCCCATCTTCGGTTGCAAGATTCATATTCTGGAGTAGGATCCTGAGTTCTTCAGGATCATCCGGAAGAGGAATATCATAGGTTTTTTGAAGAAAATCCCGGAACCTGAGTTTATCTAATTTTTCGATTCCTGTTTTGGTAGGGAGTTCATCAGCATGGAATCTGTCAACACTCTGAAAAAGACGGCAGAGCCCATCCCGTGAATTAATCTTTCGCTTATCCGCACCAGTCTTAAACCAGATAACGTTATTTCGATCAAAATATGGTTTATCCTGCCCCTTGGGAATGGAAAGAGCAATGACAATCCGGTCATTACCGACAGGGATATTTTCAGTTTTTACCGTTAAGGGACTTTTAATATGTTGAGAGGCTGCATTGCTGATTATCTGGTTGATTCGGGTTATGTCTGAAAAACAAAGCCCGGAAATTGAACCATCGTCATTGACTCCGATATAGATAACACCACCTTCTGCATTTGCAAATGCCGCCATCTCCGAAGCCAGGGAATCTGCATTGGTGATATTTTGTTTGAACTGATGATTACTGTCTTCACCAAGAGAAATTTGAGAGAGAAGATCGTCAGGTATCATCTTAGTAATCCTTTATACCATACATGAATGTATATTACTATCAGTAGTATTTGTGATTCTACCTTTTCCAAATTTCTGTCAGATTGATTCAGAACTCATCAGTAAAGACTCTGAAACGAGCTCCGAATTATTCAGGTAATAACCGACTGCTCAACTGCCCGGAGAGCGAAATAGAACGTCACCAGTGCAAAACCCAGAAGGTAGATGAACGATATCAGGATCTCCGTGCTGCTAAAGAGAAATTCCAGCCCAAGGGCACTGAAATGATCACCCATCGAAAAATATCGGAGCCCGTTTGAGAGATGGGTCAGCGGATTTATGAGAGCAACCTCCTGCAAGACCGGAGGGAGTCCTGCCGACGGGTAGAGGGCATTTGAGGCAAAGAACACCGGCATTGAGAGAACTGTTGTGACACCCTGGTACCCTTCAGGTGATGACGTCTTAAATGCAACATAGAGCGAGACACAGAGCACCGCTGCAGAAAAGACGGCAACAAAGAGGACAATTCCGATTAGTGAGATGAGAATTCCAATGACGTTCTCTCCGGAAAAGAATGTCACACCAAGGACTATCCCGAAGACGATGATGATAAACGTCTGAATCAGTGACTTCGTAACTGAAGAGAGGGATATCCCGATGATCAGATCCCTTCGTGGCATCGGGCTTGCCATGATCTCCCGCAATATCCCCCAGTTTTTGTCAAAGAGCACTGAAAAACCCCCGTAGAGGTTCGCAAAGAGGATGGTTGCAGCAATCATCCCCGGACACATGAATGTCAGGTAATCATATGATATCATCCCTGCCGGAGCAGAGCCACCACCCAGAATACGTTCAAAATTTCCGGCCATCCCAAGACCAAAGAGTGCAAGCCAGAGGATGGGATGAAGCATCGAGGTGAAGAGTTGATCCTTGAACCTTACATACCTTCGAATATCCCGTTTGAACACCGCAATAAATCCAAAAACCATATAGACCACCGTTAGTCCCGGATCTCCGTTCCGGTGTAGTGCATAAAGACATCGTCCATCGTGGGTTTTTTCAGACTCACCGATCTCACCATGATTCCCTGTTCATCAGCAGCCCTGATTATTCCAGGAAGAACCTGTGCCCCGTCGTTTCCTGAGAAAATAAGCAGCTTCCCATCACAAGGCTGAATCCCGGTTATCCCGGGTATTTCCCGAATCTTGTCTGATACGGCGTTGTTATCACTGGTTTCAAGATAAATGATATCTTTCCCAAGGTCGGATTTGAGCTCATCCGGGGTTCCCCTTTTAATAATAGTCCCATGATCAATGAGGGCTATCGAATCGGAGAGGATATCAGCCTCATCCATGTAATGAGTGGTCATGAATATGGTGGTTCCTTCCTGGTTTACCATTCGGAGATACTCCCAGGTCTTTTGTCTGGTCTGTGGATCGAGCCCGATGGTAGGTTCATCAAGAAAGAGGATCTGTGGCCGGGTCATCAGACCACGGGCTATCTCAAGTCTGCGTTTCATTCCGCCCGAGAGATTATTGACCAGTACATCCTTCTTCTCCTCAAGTTCCACAAGGGCCAGAAGCTCGGAAATTCGATTTAACTTATCTTCCCGGTTCATCTGATAGATATCACCATGAAAGTCAAGGGTTTCAAAGACCGTCATATCCTTGTCAAGCGTTATCTGCTGGAATACAATCCCGATTGACCCCCTTACTTTGACCTGGTCAGTTCGAAGATCATGTCCTGCGATGGTGACGGTTCCTTCCTGCATCGGGAGGAGCGTTATCAGAGTGTTTATCACCGTCGTCTTTCCCGCACCGTTCGGCCCGAGAAAGGAGAGAAATTCTCCCTTTTTCACCGTAAATGAGACATCTTTTACCGCCTGTACATCACCATACGCATATGAAAAATTGGATACATCCAGTATGACTGAATTACTCATGAGTCACCTTTACCCTGCAATTCTGAACCTGATTCGTGCCAAAAATCTCGCTAAGGAACCGCCCCGTTACCGATGCCGGATTTAGCATTATCTCTTCCGGAGTGCCGGTACCGACAATCTCTCCTCCGCTGCTTCCTCCTTCCGGACCCATATCGATGATATAGTCTGCCTGGCAGATAACGTCCAGGTTATGTTCTATCACGATGACCGAGTTCCCGGTATCAACAAGACCGTGAATAATCCCTAAAAGCCGCTCGGTATCTGCCATGTGAAGTCCGGTTGTGGGTTCATCCATCACGTAGATATTTCCCTTCTTATGAAGTTCGGTTGCAAGTTTGAGCCGCTGTGCTTCGCCTCCGGAGAGTGAACTGAGCGACTGGCCCAGCCTGAGGTAATCAAGACCGACCGATTTGAGGACCGAGAGTTTTCTTCTAATCTCCGGTGTCTCAAAGAAATCAATCGCCTCCCCGACGGTTTCGTTCAGGATGTCGGAAATCGTCTTATCCTTATACCGGAGAGCAAGCACATCCGGTCGGTACCGAAGGCCGCTACATTCATCGCAGACCATCGCGACATCATCAAGAAAATGCATGTCCATCTTGAGGATTCCAAGCCCTTTACATTTCGGACAGGCACCCTTCGAATTGAAACTAAAGAGGGATGGTTCGGTGCCGGTTGCCCGGGCAAACTCTTTCCTTATCTGGTCAAAGATTCCGAGGTATGTCACCGGATTAGACCGTGAACTTCTTCCGACTGCCGTCTGATCAATGACGACCGCATCAGGGTGTTTCTTGCAGAATACTCCGTGAATAAGAGAACTCTTCCCACTCCCGGCAACTCCCGTCACACAGACCAGAACTCCTTTCGGGATGGAAACGGAGACGCTTTTCAGGTTATGAAGGATTGCATTCTCAATTCTGAATTCACCTTTTGACTGTCTTCGGACGGGTGTCATTTCAGCCCGCCGGCTGAGGTAATCCGCCGTTTTGGTCCCGGAAGAATGAATTCCACTGACCGGACCGCAATAGGTTATCTGACCTCCGTGGATTCCTGCTCCTGGCCCGATATCGACCAGGTAATCAGATGAGAGGATGACCTCGGGATCATGCTCCACGACAAGGATGGTATTTTTTCGATCACGGAGTTCGGTGAGAATCCGGGTCAGGTTCCGGATATCACGGGGATGAAGTCCGATGCTTGGTTCATCAAGGATATATACAAGATTTACCAATGTGCAGTCAAGTTGTTTGGCGATCTTGACACGCTGTGCCTCACCACCGGAGAGGGTTGCCACCGGCCGGTGAAGGGTAAGGTATCCGACCCCGATATCGATAAGATACTGGATGATGAGTCCCATCTTCCGGGCAATCTGAACTGCATGGGGGTGATCAAGAGTATCAAGCCAGGCAAGGAGATCAGGCATCTCCAGGTAAATCAGTTCAGGAATTGTTTTTCCCGCAACCCTAACCGAACGTGCCTGCTCATTCAGCCGTGAACCATGACAGGAGGGACAGATCTCGTACCTGAAGAACTGGGTATATGCATCAGAATTCTCTTCCTTGTTGATATAGGTCTTTTTCAGTCTGCTGAGCACCCCTTCATATTGTGCCTGGTACTTCTCCCCAAACCGCTCTCCCTGGATGGAAGTCTGGGGATGGTGCATCAGGTTATACCGTTCCTTTTCGGAGAGTTCTCCCACTGGACAGTGTGTATCAAAGAGTTCTGATTTCATCAGTGATGTCCAGTAGTATCCGCCCTTCTTGTACTGGGGATGGAGAACGGCTCCCTCTGCTACGCTTTTTGAGAAATCAAACACCTTATTCTCATCGATGACCATCTTTTGTCCAAGACCACTGCATTCCGGGCACATTCCCTCTGCATTATTGAACGAAAAGAGGTTTGATCCTCCGATGAACGGCTCTCCACACCGGGAATAGAGGAGACGAAGGTACGTATACAGTTCGGTCATGGTCCCAACAGTGGAACGGAGCGTCTGACCCGGTCTCTTCTGGTCGATGACGATGACCGGCGAGAGGTTTATTATCTCATCAACGTCCGGCCTGGTTATCTTTGGGAGCATGGAGCGTTCAAAAGTGCTGAAGGTCTCAATAAGCTGCCGCCGTGCCTCAAGGCCGATGGTATCAAACACAAGGGAGGATTTCCCGCTTCCGGACACTCCGGTAAAGACTACAATCTGGTTCTTCGGGATTGAGACCGAGACATTTTTCAGGTTATGAACCCTGACACCGGAGAGTTGTATTTCCTCACTCATTTCCTTCCTCTCCGGCCTCTGCATTGTATTCATCAAGGAAACTGAGAACCCAATCCCGCTCTGCCTTGATGAGAAACTGCCTTCTCCTTGACAGGGCAAGATTTCCCACCTCACATTCGTGTTCAAGGAGATACTTCTCCAGTTCCTTGTAACAGGTGATACGCTCATCAATGGACTTTAAATATTTACCCAGGACTTCGTTCACCTCTTCCCGGGTCAGAAGGTTCAGGTTAGCAAGGGCAAGATCAATCTGGTAGATGCTTATCTCCAGTTCAGACATGATCTCAACGATCCTCTCTTTGAGTTTCTTAGTTCCCTTATCGGTGATAGAATAGATCTTTTTAACCTTGTTGGTATCGGTGACGGTCAGATTAACGTCCACGAGAAGTTTCTTTTCAAGTTTTTCCAGAACCTTGTAAATAGATGAGAGTGAGATCTCGGTCCAGTACCGCATGTCATGTTCCCACACATTCTTTTCAATCTCATACGGATACATCGGTCTTTCAGAGAGAAGACCCAGGAGGGCCGTCTCCATGTTCGAGATCGAACTCATACAATATTGTACTAGTACAATACTATATAGATACACCGTTGGATAGGGCTATGACAATTAGTAGCATAGATAAATGGGAAATTTTTTATTTCCCAATGAGCGTAATCAATGAATCGTGAACCGTTCAATGATCATGCGTTAAGAAAAAACCATGCGGACAGGTGGCCCACCTGGATCTTCAAAAAAGGCTTTCTTCAAGGTATCAACAAGGCTGGCATCTCCATATATCGCCCGGTAGCCCTGATATAAAAGATTTTGGACTGTTTCAACATTTAATTCAATTATTTTCAGGATAATGGGGTTTTCTTTCAGCAAGATACTACCGGACCATCACTTCATGTTCTGGTAGAACTAATGGCAACCCTGAACCTTGTCCTGGGTGGGTTGTTTATCTAAATGAATACCTTTTTTGCATAAAGGGGTTAGTACTCTTCAGCCACTGGAATTTTTAACCTACCCGGATTTTCTGAAATGTAATGTCGGGTAACTCGTCCTGATTTTTCCAAAACCACCAATCCGTTGAGTGTTAAGTGTTGCACCGTCCTGGTAGCGGTCGAACTGGCAATGCCAAGTTTTTGAGCGAGTTCATTTCTGGTTATCCCGGGATCGTTATGGATTAAATGTAAAATTTTGCCAGACTGGCCAGATGACAGACTTGAGAGGAACTGTTGCTCTTCAGGGGAAAAGCCGATCCGTTTTTCAAAAAAATGGGAGGATCTCCCATTATCATACCGGGTAATATATTTTTTTTGAGAAATCTGATCAAGATGATAACGAAGAGTGCTCTCGTTGCATTCGGATAATTCTGATAATCTTGAGAGATTTATTCCCGGATTCTGGCATACCAGGTCATATATCTTTTTTCTGGTTTCATGTTCGAGAATGTTTTTAGTATTGATTCTTCGGTACCCTCGGAAAAATTCCCGGTTGGGTCGTTCGAATGTGTCGATATTTCCAATGTAATCTGACATCATCCAATACTGAGAGAGACGGTTGGTATCAGACGGAACCGAATTTGCCATTGGTGATTCCACTTTTGTCCCTGTTATCCCTTCAGGGTTTAGCTCTGGTATATCTGGCAACAAATCATCTGATGATACGACGATTGGCATAAAGAGAGGAAGGAGCAAAAAACCTAATGCAAAACCGAAATTCGTGTATTGCATACAGGTATATCATTTGAGTATATGACATTATAAATTACCCGATAATATCAGAAAAAAACTCTGATGATTAGCTTATTCCGTCAGAATTCATTTTTATTATAGTGTCACATTTATGGACCAGGAGACAGGTATGTAAATTCCAGTATCCCATGCAGGATAGAGAGTCATCATGGTGAATAGAACCAGAGATACATCCTCATTTTTTAGGAAATTCCCGATTTCACCGATTATTGGCGTAATACGGATGAAAGGGTTTTGATCATCTATCCCGTAAGATGGGGGGATGGCATTACAAAAAACCTGGAATGTACCTGATAACCAGAAATATGGATTCAATGGAATTTTTCAATCATTATATCAGGATCAGTTCACCCCTGAAACTATGTATAATCCCTATTATCGTGCTCATCGTATCAGTGATATCATTGGGATTAACGACTTTGGAGACCGGTCTTCCGGTATATCCGGGAATGGAGTTTCAGGGGGGATTTGGTGTATCAATTATAACCAAAGATACGCCTGACCAGATTCTTTCGACTTTTCATGAGTATCCGCTTGTAAAGGTAGAGGAAGGGATCAATAATGGGAAATACCTGAAATTTGGTCCGATGAATGATGCTACGGTTCTTATACTTACTAAAAAGATAGAGGAGACATACACTGATGCAAAGATTGATCAGATCGGTTCATCATTTGGAAAAACCCTTCAGGATCAGGCCGGTTTTGCAATCCTCATATCCTTCATAGGTATGGCAATCGTTGTTTTTCTCATATTCCGAACGATTGTCCCGTCAGCTGCAGTTGTGATATCAGCATTTGCGGATATGGCCATGACTGCTGCAGCGATGAACCTCTTCGGGATTCAACTTTCCCTAGGAACGACCGCAGCACTTCTGATGCTGATTGGATATTCAGTAGACAGTGATATCCTCCTGACCTCCCGTGTTCTGAAACGGAAGGGAACGTTTGATAAAAAAGTCTCCGGAGCGTTTCGTACCGGTATTATTATGACCACCACTACATTTGGTGCGATCTTTGCGATGTGGATTATCTCATGGATTGGTGGTATTGGAATCATCCATGCGATATCGCAGGTTCTCCTTATCGGGCTCTTATTTGACGTCATGAATACCTGGTTTACGAATGTTGGAATTTTAAAGTGGTATGTGACAGAAGGGAAAGGAGCCCATCAATCCAGGTATCATAGAGTGGTATGAATGGATTTGAAAGGCGTAGTTGAGATGGTGAAGGATTATCGGATTGCGATATATCTTATCTTAACCATTGCTTCGATTATCATTATATTTCCCCACCCGACACCTGCCGGGATTGAAACAAACCTGCAATTCGGTCTTGACCTTGACGGGGGTTCCTGGCTTCAACTAGAGTACCAGGCAATTGTGGTGAAATTCAAGTCTGAAATGACTATTGACAAGTTCATTCCTGCCCTGAAAAAGAAGATCGAAGGTGAGGTATTACAGGTTGATGAGGACACCCTGGAGATTCGGAAAGGTCTCACTGAAGAAGAGATTCGCAATATTTTTTCCGAACTTGACACCCAACTCATATCATATGCTCCAGGAGTTACGAAAGAGACTGCAAATGATATCAAACGTATCATGGAGAATAAGATCAATAGTCTTGGCACACAGGACGCAAAAGTCTATGTCATAACCGGTCTGAATGGAATTAGCAGGTATGTCAGGATTGAGATGGCCGGTGTCTCCATGGGACAGGCCAAGGAACTTGTTGGAAAGCAGGGAAAATTTGAGACCCGGTTCCATACCACCGGAAATGAAACGGTTCATGTATTCTTTGGAGACTCAATACAGTCGGTCGCAAATCCATCCCAAACTCCTCCAAACAGTGATAACTGGGGGGTGTCTTTTGTCGTTACTCCTGGTGCTGCTGAAAACCTGAGGCAGATTGCTATTTCTTCTGGTGCAGTACGAAAACCTGAAGGGCATAATCTGGATATGATCCTTGATGGAGAAGTTGTTTTTTCAGCTCCTCTTTCACCAGACCTGGCCGCTGAACTTCAAATGAAAGCGACCACAAATCTTCTGGCATCAACCGGATATGGTATTGAAGGGCAGGAACAGGCAAAACTATTAGAGATTCATCTCCGAAACGGGGCTCTTCCTGTAGAGGTGAAGGTTGCTGGTTCAGGTGCTGTGTCAGCTGATCTTGGAGAACAGTTTAAACTCTGGTGCGTGCTTGCTGGCATTTTTGCACTTATTGCGGTCGGGATAAGTATTCTTGTCAGGTACCATGAGCCGGCAATTGTTCTCCCGATGGTTCTGATAAATGCGTCTGAAGTGATAATCCTCCTTGCTATCACCTCATTCTTCTTACAACTCGATCTTGCTACCATTGCCGGTTTGATAGCAGTACTAGGCACCGGGATTGATCAACTGGTCATTCTTACCGATGAAATATTGTATGAGGGAAAGGTTCCTTCCCCAAACCTGTATGTGAAAAGGTTAAAGCGGGCACTTGGAATTATCGTTGCATCAGCAGCTACGGTGTTTATTGCGATGTTACCGCTTGCATTGATGGATCTTTCAACCCTGAGAGGGTTTGCAATTGTCACAATTCTTGGTGTCCTTGTGGGAGTAATTGTAACCAGGCCTGCATATGGTCGAATTATTATGGCTATTCTCTCTAAATAATTTTTTTGTCTTCTCTATTAGGAAACCAATATCACCAGACCTGTTTGGAATGTTGATTATGCAAAAGCGATGAGGGGGTTTTTTATATAAAATGACGAATCTTCTCGCATTTTCAAAAGGTGAATCAAAAACCATGCACATGACATGAACACAACGATACCTTAAGGAAGGATTGTCCGCTCATTGAAATAGGATGGGATTTACGCAGAAAGGCATCCAAAATGATTATAGCGCATATTTTGGCCTCTGAATATACTCTGATATCCCAACTTTTGTGATTTACCATTGAGCATTGTAAGGAGTACCACCATTCAAAAAATTGTTACCTTTGAGTCTTAAATATGCTCTTAATGAAAGGGTAATATTATTTTGTTGAATAATTGCTTTCCTCGCCTGATAATTTTCAACTCCACACAGTTCTAAAATTTCCCTGTGATAGTACGCAATTGTCCCACATGTTGACGGTAAAACTAACCCATCTTCATTATTTAACGGAATATAATTTGTAATCCAATACTCAACTTGCACCTTTCCGGTTCAGAGAGTGAAAAGACGGATAAATCCAAATTTTTTCAAATGGACCTCCAATCCCTCTTCAGGAATAACCAATTCTGTTACTTGAATATTTCCAAGGGCGTCAGGATTTACTATCCGATTTTACTTTACTCGAGTGAAGGAGGCCCACCTACGGCGGTTATTGAATTTAAGGTTCTCATTCCTAAATACCAACTATCAAACATGATAAATGAAGGAGTAAATCCTCTCTTATACGCAGTGTGCGTCATTTCCTGTAAATAATCATTTTTTATCTTATCATCAACATCTGATTGCAGCTTTGTTATTGGCAAGTATATTTTAGAGTAATCAACAAAAATGGATCTTTCTGTGATAAAAGTTAACTGGCACTATCTCCATAATTATCTGGAATTGTACCGGTTGAATTACGAGCAACCATCCTCTACCCGATAAAGCGGAAAAAAGGCAGAATTCAATATATTTCCCTGAAGTATCGATCATGTCAACGATTTCTCCATTCTCTACAAAGTTTATATTCGACTATCTCCCATGGACACAGTATGATCCGGATGGTATTTTTAAAACACTGCTACACTGGCCTATTGGTGATAATCATCATTTCCATGATACTACCCGGCAGCACGGGTGATGAACCAGATACTGCCCAGGGATGGATTGCTCTTGCGACTCAAAATTATTCAGACCAGGATTATCCCGGAGCATTAGAAGCAGCTGAAGAAGCAATTCTTCTGATCCCGGAATGGGAAGGAGCATGGAATGTAAAATCTGCGGCACTCAGGCATCTTGACAGGAATGAAGAGGCCCTAATAGCAGCAGAAAAGGCAATTAATATCAACAAGTCCTATTCAGCTCCATGGTTTAACAAGGGCGAAGCGCTTCTTAACCTTGGACAATATGAGGATGCACTTTCCGCTTATGAAACCTCGATACAATTGAACGATAAATATTCAAATGCCTGGTTTGGAATGTCTACCGTACTGATTAACCTTGGCCGGTACGAGGCGGCACTAAAGGCAGCAACAGAAGCTATTTCCCTCAAAAATACTCTTCAGGGAGCATGGGTGAATAAAGCAAATGCCTGTATCGGACTGGAAAGGTACGAGGAAGCATTAGCAGCGTCTGAGCAGGCAATTATCCTGGAAAAAACGGATCCGGGAGCCTGGATAAACAAGGCAAATGCCCTTATTGGTCTGAATAAAAACAAAGAAGCATTGATTGCAGCAGAAAAGGCACTATCACTTGATGATAACTCTGTTTCAGGGTGGGTGAACAAGGCAAGTGCCCTAATAGGTCTGGATAAGAACGAAGAAGCATTAATTGCAGCAGAAAAGGCAACATCACTTGATGATAACTCTGTTTCAGGATGGAATAATAAGGCAACCACTCTTGTGAATCTGAACCGGAATGAAGAAGCACTTTCCGCTGCAAACCGGGCACTACTACTTGAAGGGAGATTCAGACCGGCGTTGGTGAATAAGGCAAGTGCACTTGTCGGACTGGAACGATTCGAAGAAGCTCTCCAGGCAGCAGATACAGCAATTGATCTGGACCAAAACGATTACCAGGCCTGGAGTGTTCGTGCCATGGCACTTGTCAGTCTTCAGGATTATGATGACGGACTTGAATCAGCTGAAACTTCCATTAATATCTACCGGAATAACTCTATATCATGGACAACCAAAGGAATGGCTCTTGAATTTCTGGGGAAGTTATCCGAAGCGAAAATGGCATACGAAACTGCAATACTCCTGCCACCTCCGGGGGACTATGCCCGCAATAGGCTTGCAATACTGTTGGATCCAGCGGGAACCGAAGAATAATCAATCATAAAAACCGTCAGGTGAGGATTTACACTGCAATGATTCATAGCAAATGATACTATATGTGCATGAAAAACCCAAAACACCAGAGAGCAAATCTACCTTAAGGGAAAGGCATATAATAAGCCATAATTTTTGATCTAAAAAAAGGTTGTCTGAGGATGTATCAGACCTTACATCTTTGAAAGAACAGCTTCAATGCTTCTGATCTCACTCTCGTTTACCGTGTAGTTACCAGCATAGTCCATATATCCCGGAAAACTGACAGTTACGTTATATTCTCCTGGGATAAGGCCTTTTATCTCCTTCGCTTTTAATGAGCGGGTAATTCCTGCACTTTCACCGTTTACAAATATCTCTGCTCCAGGGGGTGTGCTGGTAATGCTAAACCCGGTGTTCGGATCGAATACTGGCTCAGAATCAAATGAGGAGGTTAAATTAAAGTTGGTGTTTAATTTGGTTCCCCATGTTCCATAGTAATCGTTATAGTCATAGGCTTTTTCTGCTGTTCCAACAGACACCAGACAGCTCATAATGAACAGGAGTCCGAATATACTAATAATTGACTTAATCATATGATGCAACATCCATTTTCCCCGGTTGATATTAAGGCTTCCTGACCTAAATCCGGGGATAATCAACTTTCTGGTGAGACCTTTTTTATCCTGATAATAATGTTATTTTTGACTTGTATTCAGATCTTCATCATGGAAAGATTAAACAGACCCCTGAACTCCTCTTAAAATCCATCATAACCCAACTCTGCCATTAAAAAAAATATTACGATGTGGAATCATTCGTCATCTGAACTGCCCCTGATAGAAGCAGAGAAATAATTCCCCCAACTGTAACCAATGACCACCAGAGAATAATATAGTCTGGCAGTGTTTCATCAATCCAGAATAATTGCGGGTTTAAGTAATAATCCAATATCCACCCCAATAGTAGCATACATACAGAGATAACAAAAAATTTGAATTTATTTTTCATATAGCCAATAATTGCCACAATAACGGAGCCGGTTATAATTAGACCGCCGAAATAATGATAAAAGCCGAGGGTATACAAATTCAAAACAAATGAAACTGCACCTATTATCCCTGCAATACAAACCATCTGACTTTTATATTTCACAAAGCCTGTTATTGCCATGCAAATTGCAATAATGAGTAAGACAATATCGATTAATGAGGTGAAATAATCAGGTTTTATATCTGAAATAAAATCAAGAATTCTTTGTAAAGAAGAAATTTTTGTAGGAATTACCTTTATTCCATAAGTGTTTTCCTCCGTTGTTTCTGCAGGATCTATGGATAATTCCATTGAAAGCTGACTGGGTATAAAAAATGATAAAATGAGGAGGATTATTCCAATTATTGTAATATTTCTGGCATTTTTTAGGATAACTGAAAAAAATGAAGATTCTGGTGAACTTCCCTCGAATTTGGTTTTAGAATATACAGCCGCTGGTTCGGGGTTTGTTTCTTTAAAGGATTCTGATTCACCAATAAAACCACCGCATTGCTCACAATATTGTGCTCCTTCAATTAATTCTGATCCACATTCCACACAATATTTTGCCATAGGTAATTGATATTGATAAATTATAGTATATATTTTTCTGGCTCTTCGTCAGTTTCAGTGGGTATGATGTAGTTTGAATAAAAAATACTATATGATTAATACTGAAGAATTATTTCGTTCAGCCCTTCATCTTACCGCTCCTTGGATTATCTCATTATTAAAATTAATGAAGGAGAACGTAGACTTGATATCTGGATTGATTTTCCTGAGGGTTCGAAATTTCCCTGTCCTATATGTAACACATTAGATTGTCCAGTTCATGATACAAATACACGAACCTGGCGTCATTTAGATTTTTTTGAACACCAAACATACCTCCATGGAAGAATTCCTCGAATAAATTGTCCTCATTGTAAAGTTCATCAAGTAAATGTTCCTTGGGCGAGAGAAAATAGTGGATTCACTCTCTTAATGGAAACGATGTTTGTTCTTTTCGCACAAACCATGCAAATCTCTCAAATTGCGAAAAAGTTCGGACTTCGAGATAAACAAATTTGGAGAGTAATTGAACATTATGTTAAAGATGCAATAAAAAAATCTGATCTCTCAGATGTAACCTCAGTTGGAGTTGATGAAACATCCAGACGAGAAGGACATGAATATATTACTGTTTTTGCAAATCTCGACTCCGGTCGTATCATTCATATTTGTAAAGGAAAGGATTCGTCTACAATAATATCCTTTGCAAATTCATTGAAATCTCATAAAGGAACCTTGGAGCAGATAAGTGATTTTTGTTGTGATATGTCTCCTGCGTTCATTAAAGGGATAACAGAGACATTTCCTAAATCCTCAATTATTTTTGATAAATTTCATGTTATGAAATTGGTAAATCAAGCATTGGATGAAGCTAGAAGGTTAGAGCAGACCTTAAATGGATTTTTGAAAAAGACTCAAATGATTTGGCTTAAAAATCCTTCCTCATTAACGAAAAAACAATTGGAAACATTAGGTGGACTTAAGGATATGAATATGAAAAATGTAAGACTTATAATCTGAAATTAAGTCTACAGGGTCTTTGGGATATGCAGGATTTAGATTCAGCCAATGCTTATTTTAAAAAATGGTATTTCTGGGCTACTCATTCCAGGATTCATCAAATAGTAAGAGTTGCAAAGACACTAAAGAACCACTGGGATGGGATTATAAATTACTTCCATAATCGATATACCAATGGTTTCCTAGATGGTCTAAATAGCCTTATTCAGGCTTTAAAAGCTAATTCAAGAGGGTATCGTAATGATGACAATTTTATGACAATGATTTACTTAAGGTACGGTCAACTTAAAATTTGACTTACCCACTTGAAACAACGAAGAGCCTGTAAGTCTGCATACGATTACAAAAGAGGGAACAAAAGCTTTGGATACGTTTCTTTCTTTGAAAGAGACAACAAAAAAGTGCGGGATTTATTTTTTCGAGTATCTATTTGAAAGAATTACGAAAAAAGGTAAGATTCAAAGATTAGCGGAAACCGTCCTTCACATAGCTGGCATACATAGTGCAGATATCGATATTTCACACAAATCTTTATCGACTTTTGTTAGGGTAACTGGATAGTGAATAATTCATGTATCCCTGAATTATGGAGAGGATACGGTAGTATCTTATTCATTGAATTTTATTACGTACTACTATAAAGTACTTTTGGCTTACTTTAACTTATAATTTTTACTGTCTCCGAGCACTAGATTGTGGATTTTTTCAACTAATAAAGGGTGTATTTAAAAAAAACTCAGATAAATCCTTTCATCAAAATCAACTTCATTCGCTGGTTTTTTAGTTGGATCTGGATGAGAGGTTAAATCAGAACTAACAGTTGAAGGTACCGGTGTCTTTTTGTCCTGTGGTGTGATTACTTCAAACATTTTTTCTGTGGATACAGTTTTTCCAGCATATTCTAAACCATCAGGTGCCAGGTAGTTATTTTTCATTCCATTTGCATTACATTCTACCCAGATGTGATACACTCCTTCCTGATAATATGGCTCACCGGAATTTTTTTCCTTTATTCCAGTATCCCATCCATCTTTAGCGCTCCATACCCACCCTGATTTGCCTATAATAAGAGATGTTAGTGATTTAGGCTGACCAGTGGAATCCACAAGGTAAGAATATTCATCACCCTGTGGATTTTTTACAGCAATTTTAAAAAATTCATCTTCATTACTATATTTTGGTCTGACGACAAAACTTTGCATATTTGAATCTATCACAAAATTGAGGATGTTCCCCTGGAGTACTTCTTCCCCAGATTTTATTTCTCTCCCATGAGTCTTATCGTGGATTGAGATCGTCAAAAAAGGATCCAGAACATAAAAAGCAAGTGATCCAATCTCATTATCAGTCCATTGATACCATTTCCCTGTTTTTCCAACAAAAATTTCAGGTGAGATGTAAAAATTTTGAGGATTATCTATAGTTACAATATACGATGGAGGATTTTCTGTGTGTTTTGAATCTGTTGACCACCAGGCAATCTGTTGTGCATTTCCAATTGCAGAAGATATATCTAATCCACATTCACCGATGAATACCTCATTTCCTTGGGATATTGTGGCAATAGAAGCAGAAACCGGGCAAAAAATAATAAGTTGAACCATAAAAGCAAAAACAATTGGTAAAACGATTTCTTTCATAGTAATACCCTCACTTCTATATCTAATAAATTTTTTTACCTTATCATTTATTGAATAGCTATCCAATATTGTTAAAAATCCTGCAGCTATTGTCCTAACCTGATAACTAATATGGAGTTAGGTGTAATTTATCCCATCGTATTGAGTAATCTGGTCTTCCTTTCTTAACGCATATACGATAGTATATTCAATAATATTCTCAATAGAATTAGAATAAGAGAATTTTTTTATGCGCCTGATGTATTGATTAATTCATTATCTGTATGTGTTAGATTGGATGGAGGCACAATTTTTTTATAAAATTAATTGTAATACCTAGCATTTAAATCAGAAATCACTGAATATGGTGTATTCAGTAAATTTCCAGTAATTTCTATCAATTCAATCAAAACTAATGGAGGGAACCTATTAATGAAAGACTTAAAAATTTTAATTTTAACGGTAATTATTCTTTTTTTTGGATCGATTACATTGTTTACTGTTTCTGCAGACTCCTGCTGGCCTCCTGATATGCCTTATCCTTCTGTTCCCCAGGTAAAAGAGCCATACTCAGGGCCATGTCCAATTGGCACCATTAAAGATACATACATCGGACTCGGAGAACATCACCAACGGGATAGATTATTCGATTACAGGGATTCACCAACAGCAAATGTTTCTTATCTAACCTTGGGAATGCTGCCAGAGCATATTGAAGCAGCCAGACAAATTGCAGAAGAGTTTAATGTTGAACTGCTTATTAGACCTACTACACCATATGCACGCCAATTAATTGAGTCGGGAAAAGCAATTCCAAAACCTGCATATATTAAATCTAAGACGATTAACGAACTGGATATACTATTAAAACAGGGATTAACAACCGATGATTTAGGAAAAGTGGGCTATTTTAATCCCGTAATGCCGCCTAAAGGTACTAATCTAACAATTAACAATAAGACCGTTGACAGAGAAAAGCTAGAAATTCGGTTTAATCAGAGAAGGGCAGAATATTTAGACTCATTAAATGTAGAATCATTCGAGAAGCATGTGAAGGAAGGAGATATTGAAATCAAAGATAATGGTGTTGTTCAAAAAATTAAGGGTGACAAGCGATTAGATATTACTGGTGATTATGATATTTTTGATGTTATTGATTCCAAGACAAAAAAGCCAATAACAGACCGTAAATTGGTTGAAAAACTCTATCAGCGACTGGGTAGTGAGCTTAACATTCAACACTTATGGCATGCAATGTGGAGATATAAAGATTCTCCCCATGCAGATTATTATCAAAATATTGATGAGAGTATTATTAAAAAGCATAAATCAGAAGAAGAATTAATAAAATTTCCCCCCAAAGGGAGTGTTGAGGGTGTTTTTATTGATACTGTGATAAATACACTTTATCCTCCAGACGGTGAATATATTCCCTATTCGCCTGGTGCATCAATACAGTATGGTGTCCTAAATGATGAATATCATGGAAAATTTGTCAAGACTGATGTTGGTATATTTGAGCCTCCTGAATTAAGTGGCAGCACCGTTCAATTAGATTCAGAGAATTCGTTGCCAAATACTCTTACAACCGGTGAATTTGCCTTTTTCCAAAAAATCCCCGCGCTTCGGGATCAGAAATATGCAAGTGAAGCACTTTGCAGGGGAGCGTGTGGAATGGATTGTAATAAAGAAAGGTGTGATGATCAGGAGGATATCATCATCCCGATTGAAGGAGGAAACTGCGTCTATACCGGTGTGGTTGAGTGTAAAAGCCACCAAGGATGCCGTGATCATGATACCTGCTATGATTGGTGTGCAGAGCTCGGCGAGAAGAGGGTAACCGGTTTTAGTTCCATACCAAGTGCAGCCCAATTCTTCACTCCAACTGGTTTTCTATCAAACCTTATCTTTGGAGAACAAGTTATTCCCGGTTTTTGTCATCGGATTTGTGATATGCGATGTGTAGATTACGTTTCAGAAACACAGGGTTTCTGGAGTTCTCCCTTATCTATCTGTATAAACTGGGCCGGGTTAACTGGATGGGAAGATACCATTACTACCGTTCCATATGACGGCACAATCCTGTTTTCAAATCCGCCGGAATTCAAGGAAATTACTCCGACACCAACCTCAACTCCAACACCTACTACCGTCTCTTCCAAAGTTGAAGAATCCTGTAGCAAAGGGTATGAATTCTATTCCACAGCTTCACTATCTGGATGGGAAGGCACAGAAATATCAGGGGATTATGTTAGTATAAATAAGAAGATTGAAGGCCCCACTGTCTCCTCTATTTGTGGTTGGGATCCCGAGATTCGAAGTTATCTAACTGCAAAAATTGATTATCACGAGAGAGACTCAACAAAAATTAAGGAGGAATTCCATAAAGAGGTGGAATCAAAAAAGAAATCCGGTTATGATGTTTCCATCAGACCAATAACAATGAATAATTTCTCGGGTGAATGCTATGAAACTGGACCAAGATTTGTTGGAGGAGGAATGACTGGAGACGGGATGTATAGAGACGCTCGTTGGGTTAATACAGCACGCGGATACCTGGTCGATGAGAATGGTACATTAATAGAAATAACATACCAGGTGGTAGGGACAGGTTGCTCAGGTAATGAACATAATGATTTCCTTGAATCAAAATGTCCAGCCCAATTCAATGAGGTAAAATCAGTCTCCTCATCAATTCAGGTGAAATGCAAAGAATAAGAGAATAAATTAATTTACAAATTTTTTCTGTTTTATTCTTTAAAAAAAATGAGTAAAAGAAATGTTCTACCCAATCAATTCGGTATGAGGAATAGAAATAATGTATCATCGCCTGAATAAAACATCACAACCCAACCTATCTCTGTTATGACTCTATCTGGGAATTTGTCAACTCTGGAAGATGAACATATTGAGAAAAGAACATCTGCCTTACGAAAGGGCACCATCCTATCCTGGCCCGGAACAGTCCCCCGTTTTGCTACGATGAGAGAAGGAGGGCCGGGGACAATGCTGTCACTGGTAGCCCTGTTCATTATTGGATGTATTCTCGTATTTTTTGGGATCAGCAGTATTGAATCAGATGGCATTGGGTCAGGTGGTCCGTTTCTCATCTTAATCGGAGTACTTCTCTTTGGTTTCCTGGTCATCTGGATTCTTATCAAGGGAATTCTGCGACAAAGAGATGTAACATTTGTCATACACGAGAAGGGTATCGAGATCATCCCATCCGAACTTCAAAGTTCTCTTGACACCTGGATGGCGACAATATCCCGTATCCTGTTCTGGATAACATGGAAAGGGGGACAATGGTCGGCCTGGGCACCCTGTACTCCATGGAGATCAATACGGAATATTATAATAGATAACACCAGGCAGGAGATCTTAATCGCTGGAGGAAACTGGGATATCAGGCTCACATGTCCTGCAGATCTGTATCCTGATGCGGTTTCAATCATCCAGGAACGAAAACCCAAACGCGCAAAGGTAATTTTTAAAGAATAATAAGTAAATTCCGGAGATACTATCCCAAACCTTGGAATGAAGAATTCATACAGTATTAATTATGAAAAATTTTACATCAACCTGAAAACAACTGAATCAGAAGTGAAACCATGTCAAAAATAACCGGTTCATTTCAGTTCAGGATCAATTGGGCAACATTCAGGTATTTAGGTGTCTGTGCAGTAGCCCTTGGAGGTGCCCTTTTCGGACAGTTTGTGCTTGGAGATTTTGATTCTGCTCTTATCCTTGCGTTTGGAGGATATATTGTTGCCAGAGTGCTTCTTTGGGTGTTTTACAAAGAATGAAAAAGAAATGAACAATTACAGACCAGAAATAAAAATTGAACAATTTCTGCTGCTAATTAAAAAAAATGAATTCTCTAAATTTTTGGAGAGTCATTTGTGAAAACGTCGATTATCTTTCCTACACCCTCCTGGATGGAAGATGATAGATTTTCTACTCTTTCTATTGTCGTTTTTGTGCCCTGCGCTGTACGTAATAGATCCTCGATGGTATTTTTGACAGTACTCTCGATGGTATCCAGTGAAAGGGACATCTCATGACTGAATGAAAAAGCATTCTCGATAAACATCATATTATAGTGCCCGGTGCCGGTAGTGATTAACATCATCTCACCAGTTTTCAGGAATGTAAGAACAGTGCTTATAATATCTGCATTCTCTACAATAACCGGAATACTAATCTGCTCACTGGATTTCGCAGGAATGGTAATTGTTTCATAGGTACCATTTCCAATCTTCTTTATTGCATTTCCGTCTTTATACGATACAGTAATATCAATGCCTGATACCTGGACCTCCATAGAATTTGGATTATAAATCTGGATATCAGCACGCCATGTCATCTTTTGAAGGCTGACATTCGTGATGGAAATTTTCTGGACAGTAATTTCCGGGTTCTGCACGGATATACAGCCGCTACATGTCAAAAAAATGGTTAGTAGTAACAATAGTCCAACTATCTGTGGCAGATATCCTTTTTTCATAAGAAAAATACTCACACGGTAATTATAAAAATATTTCTTACAGTGTTATAGAAAAATATATTCATCCTCTTACGAATTGTATTTCATGGCTGCTTTTTCCTGTCCTCAATGTGGTGCTCCTATTCCTGTCTCTCCACGAATCAGTTTTCATTCATGTGAATATTGCCATACAACATCATTTATTGACCGTTCAGGAGTGATGTTTTATTACCTGATCCCATTTATCATTGATAAAAACTCTGCAGAAAAGATCTTTACCCGATGGTTAAAAAACCCCAGAATGGCCAAAGATTTACATACAAATGCTAAAATAAAAATTTTTAAACGGACACTTTTTCCAGTGTATCTCTTTACCCGTTTAATTGATGGAGAAGAAAAAAAATTTACTCGTCCGGCCAGAGGGACCCTTATTGAAGGGATAGAAAACCTGACAGTTCCACCTGGTTCAATGAAGATCTATGATAACACCATAGATACTCAGGATGCTGAACGGATAGACCCGGATATCACGATGGAAGTCTACCTGCATGACCTGCCAGGAACAGAAGTTTCACAATCCCTTCTGTATTTTCCGATATATCAGGTGGAATACGAATTCAACGATGAGACCTGGCACGCAGTAATTGATGGATCATCAGGTGCCGTGCATGCAACCATGTATCCTGTCCGTTCATCTCTCCCTTTTGGTACAGTTTTCTTCATCGGTTTTTTGGCAGGTCTTCTGGGAATATTATTGGGGATATATATCCACCCGGTTTTTTTCATCCTTATTTTATTGGGAATAATAGCCACCAGATTTATGGCACGTTCGATCATCGGTGCCAGGGCATCTTCAGTGGAGGGATAACATGGCAAAACTTATTGTAAATTTAACCTGTCCCTCATGTGGTGGTGCATTAAAAGTTGATGAAGGAAATTCATTTATTCTTTGCCCGTTTTGTGGGACAGCGAGTACTACCGGATCATTTGAAAAAGAAAAAACCCTCCAGTGCCAGTCCAGGGTCTCTCAAAAGGATGCCAAAGAACGGGTAAAAAAATGGTTTTCCGAAGGCTCCCTCATTCACAAAAAAGCCAGGGATTTGAAAAAAACCGGAAAGATAACCGAGACAAACCTGATTTATCTACCCTTCTGGAGGATGATAGGACAGGGCAGAGCAATTGTCTGCGGGTACAATAAACAGCAGGTTGATGGTAAAACCACGATTGATTACAAGGAAGCTGATGTGAGTACCACCTGTGACTGGAATGGGATAGCCTGTAATGCTGATGAGATTGGAGTCCAGGAAATTGAGATTCCAGAAGGAGAAGTAAAGATAGTTGATGAAGAAGAAGTTCTGGTCTTTGATACCAGTGAATCAGTACATGACGGAATTGAACGTGGTGCATGTGGAATCAGGGACATGGTGTATAATGATGCCGCATCCGGAATATCGAATATTACGTATGCAAAAACTTTTGTCTCTCCCAGGTCTTTCAGTAAAATACTCTACCCATTCTGGATTATCAGGTATACTTACCAGAATAGTGGATATTTTGCTGTAATTGACGGATATACCAATGAGGTATGTTCAGGGCGTGCTCCCGGCGATATGAGCCGTCAGGTATCATTCGGAAGCCTTGGTTCAATCCTGACAGGAGTCATCGGGGGAATATTAGTCTATTCTTTTCTTGAAATCGTGCCCAGGCTGGAAAGTTCATCAGGTGAGATGGTGATATTCGTGGTGATTATTCTTCTCATCATTGGAATGATTATCGGTGGGATATCATACCAGACATTCCGGCACGGATCTGAAATCATTGAAGGAAATTTACCTGGCGTTAATAAATGAGGTGATAGATCATGTTCCAGTTAGCAATTCTAAAATGCGTTTCATGTAACAATAATCTGACCGGCACTAGCAAAAATCAGGTAATTGTCTGTAAAAATTGTAATACTCCGAACGAAATATACAAAGGTGAGGCATACACTGTCCGGGTAACATATGTCCCTTCTCCCGGAGGAGAACCACAAAATCAGGTTTATCTCCCTTTCTGGGTTATAACCACCCAGATTGACATTAAAAGTGAGGAGATCAAGGGAGGAAAAATCATGAGATTTGTGAAGGGCGAACATGATTTTCAAGGTACTCAAAAGATCTGGATAGTTGCAGGAGATCTCCCCGACGAAGAATCGGAAAAACTGGGGTACCAGTACACCAAAACACAACCTGAATTCTCGCATGGAAAAACTGAATCGATCCAGGAGATGCCGGTAATACGGGATCACAATGAAGCAACACAGATAGCTGAATACCTCTTTTTAAAATATGAAGTTAAACGGTCTGGTACTCTGCAACATATTGATTATTCGATCGGGTTCTCTGACCATGAACTGGTTTATCTGCCTTTTGATAAGAAAGGGAATGCCTACTCTCCCTTAGTCTGATTAAACACCGGTTAACAACAGGAAAAAGGAGCCTAAGAGACCCACCCAGACACCAAGGAGAATGGAGACCGGGTACCCCGGCGAGATAAGCCGGGTAGAATTATTTCTTTTTACACCCTTTTTGACATTCCTGATATCACTCATAATCAGCCTGATTGCCATGATTAAAACGCTGTTTTGTTGTGCTGCCAGGGCGTAGAGCAGAGTGATTAACAGCGCAAGAACAAGGATGAGGTTGTTGAGGTAATTACCCAACATAAAAGAGAGGCCTGCAAGGAACAAAAAGATTAAAACTGCTGATACTCCGGCCTTCAGAATCAAATGTCCTGACTGGGTAAATGCTCTGGGAATAGTCCGAAGTCCTGCAAGCCCTTTTTCCGTGAACATTACCAAAATAAATCCAATCAGCATCCACAGTATTGCCATGGGAATTATGTCATTATACTGTAAGGCGAGATCAACCTGAAAGAACTGGATAACAGGGTTGAAAAGTTCATAGAACTGACTGAAATACTGATTTAGTAATCCTTTGAAGACTGTGTTGTACTGGATGAGAAAAATATTGATAAGAAATCCAATTATTGCAAATCCAAGTATCATACCCAGAAACCGTTTCCAGGATGACAAGATGGATCTGCCCAGAAGAGATATTAATTCAATGGTGGACTGGGGTGCACTTCTGACTCTTCCAAATTCATCATCTGCCTTCTTCATATAACACTCACCCTTTTTCTTAACTGGTGATTAGCAATTAAACTATAAAATATCATGGGAAAGTCTATGGAAGACGGTTTTTACTCTCTCCCTGGGTAGTCAAAAATATTATTACATCCTTTACTCAATTTCAAATTAAAGGGGATATGATGGTAAAGAGATATAGTCCCATATGTTGTTTTCTCCTGATCCTGATGACCGCACTAATTATTCAATGTAAATGTAATACGTGGAGAACTGATAAATACTGTGCATAAAGTAGATAAGAATATAAGCTAAAAGCAGGGATAGTGAGCGCGACATGAAAAAAAACAGAATATTTATTTTTTTAGCGTTTTTTGGGATTATTGCGTCTTGTTTTATGATATCTGGGACAGTTTCAGAGGTAAGCAATACACTGAGTGACAATGAGATAGAAATGTTTAATAATTGGAATACAGCAGGGGTTTCTAGCGGGCCATCTTCTTATCCAACGTTTACTATTAACAGTCCCTTCATGATTTCTTATATCGACACGTATCATTGGAATGATGGAAAAGGGAAAAACCTTGGTACAATAGCATTAAAACACTCAGATGGAACTACATATGGTCCATGGGTTGCAAAACGCCCTTATTGGAAACAATCCGATGATAATACCTATTGGGTTGTTGAGCCACATGAAGTGGTAAAAGCAGGTAAATATTCCATCATTGATTCTGATCCTCAAACATGGTCGTATAATAGTCAATCTGACAACAACGGGTTTGCATCAGTAATAGGAATGAAAGTTCCCGATTCTTCAGAATCACAAACTTCCGGGCCCCAACATCTGGATGAACAGGGATATCATGCCGGACTGGGAGCCGATCCACGAGAAGGATTCGCTCCGCTTACTGTCAGATTCGTTGATGCTGGGTCGTTTACTACCGATCTTGGGGGGGTGTATCCAGTCGAATGGGAATGGGATCTTGGAGACGGGACATACCGGTATGAGAAGGAATTTTTGCATACCTATTATGAACCAGGGACATACTGGCCAACTATGATGGTTGGCTGGTCTGATGGGTATTTAATGACTGCCGATACGGTTGATGGCATCCTGGTGAAAGAGCCCGTAACCCAGTCAACTACCAGACCTACTGCTTCCCCCACCAAAAAACCGACATATACTCCTGAACCCGACTCTCATATAATTTTATCCTCTTATTACCCTGATTTGACCGTCTCAGAATTATGGGTAATGCCTGATTCTGTTGAAGCAGGCCGGATTGTAACAGTTACCGGCAGGATTATCAATCTGGGAGGGCAGGATGTGCCGCAGGTTTCTGTGAAGTACTATCTCTCTCCCGATTCAAAATATGACAGGGATGATATAAAAATTGGTGAATTCTCTGTTGGTGCTCCGGTAGGATACGAGACATATGACAATCAGATGCTTCTCATTCCAGATGATACTGTCTCTGGCTCATATTATATCCTCATAGTTATCGATCCTGATAATATCATTGTAGAGAGAAGTGAATCTGATAATGTCGAAGTAAAAACCCTCGATGTGATCGGGAAACAACCCGCTCAAACAGTTACTCAGGAGATTGAAGACTCTCCGATAGAAAACAAAGAAGTAACCCCCCTCATCACAAAAACACCAGAACCGCTAACATCACCTCCTACCGCAGTAAAAACGCAGACACCAATAATAACACCGCAGATAACATCTCAACCAACCATCTTTACCACCGTACCTACATATCAGATAACTCCCCACGTTACTTCTCCAACAATCGCCGCAATAATTCCTGATACTATTCCAACCGGTAATTTTGTTATTTCAGTATCTCCTGTGGAATCGTCTGCATATGCCGGGGAGGGTGTTGAATATTCCCTGACGATAAACGCTGATCCATCTTTCCAAAGTTCTGTACTCCTAAAACTAGAGATTGACGCTCTTTTAACGAAGTTGGATTTTGACTTGGGACAGGTAGATCCTCCTTACCCAAAAACCATCGTTCGGACGGTGCCCATTCCTGAATATCTTCCTGGGGGCATTACAGTATCCGGTCATATTGTGGGTGAAAGTGGTGTATCCAGAGCAGACACCGATGTCTATCTCACCATCCTTGGGACTGATGTAAGTCTGCCTGACAGCCTTATCCTGTCCGGGGCTGCTGCAGTGCTTATTGCTGCTGGATCTCTGTTGGGTCTTTCTGCTGCCTCTCTTTCTTCATCGCTTGCCGGACTGCAGACAATCCCGATAAGTACTAAACCGGATTCTTCATCAACTCAGAAGCGATCTCTTTATGCTGGTCGTGTAACAGGAGTAATCTGGATGAAAGAGAGGAATTATGTATGGACAGGAGTTCCGGATTCAAAAGAGGGGAATAGTGAGGATATCAGGACTAAAATGAAACCCGATTCCCGTACCTGCTCATGTGGACATCAACACTCTGAAGGTGCCATTTTCTGTGGATTTTGTGGAAAAAAAGTATCAAAAGAGTCACCGGTTTTGTTCAGAACATGCCCAGGTTGTGGAAATCAGGTCAGTTCAAAAGCTTCTTTCTGTGGGAAATGTGGAGAGAAATTATAAAGAATTAGAGAATTATTTCTGAAAATTTCAGTTCTTCTTTATCCCCGGAACACTACTTCTCTTTTTTAATACTCAATACATCCCTCCAGAATAACTGGTTGCCAGTATTAAACCTGTATGGGTTCCAATATATATTCCCTACAGAAGAATGAGGTCATTTTTCACGATTTTTCTCTCTTTACTACCTAATAGTATCCCATCTGGTCCGATATGAACTGCTCTCCATGATCTGAAAACATTTGAATTTGGACCTCGTTCAAATTCAAACTCTACCTTTTTTCCAGGATCGGCCCCAAAATCTGGACAAATAAGATGATATTTTCAGGAAGGTTCGGGACATTGAGATAAATCAGCATCAGCCACATGAACTGATTTATCCTCGGGGATTTTTTCGGAGTTTGTGTATCAGATGAGAGAGAGGGGATTGAAAAACCTGAAAATAATCCGGTTAAGAATAAAACGGCGATGATAAGTATTGGAAGAACAATGAGTCCTGCCAGAATGAGTTTCGGAGAACCCTGTTTTTCAGGAAGAGAGGAAAATTGCTCAATCCTGGTTTGGTCTGGAATACGTGTATCAACGGCCTGAGTTTTTGAAGTTTGTGATCCAAAATCCAGAGAAGGTTAGGACGAGGATATCGTTTCTCCACAATCCTAAAGTAATTTACAACGGTCTCTTTCAACTCTTTTCTGCACGAACTACAAAAACCTGGCCATTGCATTGTTACTCCTGCTTTGCCCCACATTCGGGACAAAACTTTTGTCCTTCTTCAAGTTCTTTTCCACAACCGGTGCAGAATTTCTTTCGTTCTTCAACTGGTGCTCCGCATGACGGACAGAACTTTGCACCTGGCGTAAGAACTCCATTGCATTTTTTACATGTTTCTGCCGGTTTTTGTTCAGCACCACATTCCGGACAGAATTTTATACCTGCTGGAATCATGGATTTGCAGGATATACAGGCTATAAGTCCTTCACCAGGTTGGGGTGCTGATTGTTGTGGCGTCTGACCTCCGAATCCTGCCGAATTTCCAAATGCCGGTGGGCTGCCCCCTGCACCTGACATACCCTGGGCCATGCCCTGAGCCATTGAAAATCCTGCACCCATACCTGCACCTAAGCCGGCAAATCCTCCTGCCTCTCCTCCCTGGGCTGCACCTTCTCCTATTCCTTCAATTGCCTTTCCTGTCTGGTATTGGAGGTAGTTTACCCCAAGTGCTGACATGGCTCCCCTTTTGTCAACCGCCTGTTGCACTTCTTCCGGGAGATTGATATTAAGCCCTGAGAACTTCGTGACTTTCAACCCATATGGATCTGTCTCGGTTCCCAGTCTGCCAAGACAAAACTGCTCAATCTCCTGAAGATATGCAGGGATATCAAGGGCAGACATCTGTTTATTCGATTTCAGTTCTCCAAGGACATCATTGAGGACCATCACAATCTGGTCTTTCAGCCAGGTTACTATCTCTTCGGATTTCGTCAGTCCTTTTGTCCCAACAAACTGGGTGATAAGATTCATTGGGTTTGATACGCGGTATGCAAACTGACCAAACGCCCGAAGCCTGATTACACCAAATTCAGGGTCACGAAATGTTAACGGTTCACTTGTCCCGAAGGTAGATCGGAAATCTCTTTTTTGTACCCAGTAAAATTCACCGATCTGTTTTACCCCGACAAGTGCTGCAGAGATTGTCTGAAGCCCTGTAATATTCTGTGTTGTGAGTGCGTATCTGTCTGGTCGGTCAAAGACCTGCATGGCTTTTCCGTCTCTAAAGAAGACCCCGTACTCATCCTCTCTTATAACAACATTGTCGTTCCACATCACATTTTGGGGCAGGCGCCAGATGACATTCTCACCTTTATGCTCTTCGACCCAGTAAAAGAGTTTTCGAGCCTCTGTTCCCTTAATATCTGATCCTGCACCCGTGCTTTTTGCCCGATCAAATAGTCCCATCAGAATGCCCCCAGGTTGGCCATAACCTCATGCCGTTTTGAAAAAGTATCTGAAACATTTCTCATTCCATTAGAGACATCCTGAATTTTCTGTTGTGCTAATGAGTATGAATTTTCCCTTGAATTATTCAGGGCAGTAAATGACTTATCGGTCATGTTCTGGATCAGGTTGATCATAGAAAGGTCAAATTCATAAAGAATGTTCAGCTGTTCTTCGTTGATCCGGTAACTGGGAGATATACCCGAATATCCTTCTTCTGCATGCCGTATACGTGCTTCAACTCCCGTTGTAATCTGAATTGCACTACCAACCTCGTTGATTAATAATAATTCAAGTGAACGAGAGAGAACTTCACGAGTCTGGTTGAGGTTTTTTAAAACTCCGTCCCGTATTGCATCGGCCAGCTGGATTCGCAGCAATGAATCTGCAATCCTAATATCTTCCCGTTTTCGATACCCGCGAAAACCAGGGATTGCCAATTGGATATTTTTTATAAGACCTCTGTCTTCTTCGACGCGTTCTCGCAAATCGACCATATCTCTTTTCCCTCTCTATTTTTTTGTATACGTGTACACCATAAATGCAAGGGCCGCTCCTGCAATCAATCCTCCAAAGAACAATCCAAAATCAATTTCAATTGGTGGAGGTCTGAGGAGGATACTGATAACTCCGATTAATGCGAGGAGTCCGGCAAAACCCAGAAGGTAGGTATTTTTTTTACCAAGACCGTATCCCAGAGCTCCAAGTATCATTCCAAGGCCAATAAAAAAAATTGATGCTACCAGGTAAAAATCTCCGCTGCTAAAATAGTTAATTATCAGTGCTACCCCAAACATGAGGGCTGCTCCAGCCCATCCCATCTGAAATCTTTTATCATTTTCAGCCATTTTCTTCTCCCTAGAATAAGAGATGATTTCTCCCGATATGCTAAAAAGATATTGTATCCTGAATGAAGGTATTGTTAAGGTCAGGAAAAAGATAATAAAAAGAGGATCAGACAGCGTTTTTCACAACTTTTATCATTACGTTTGCACTTGGCCCCATTCCAATTAAACTTGGGTTTTTAATCGTCAGGACTGCCGGATTTGAGAGAGTTGCAACAGTGTCATACTGAGTAACTTCAGTTTTATCATAACTGGATACAGATGAAAAACTAACGTCTAATGGTTCATCGGACTGTAAGGTTACCCGGTATTTACCTGGATCAAGATCCATGGTATATTCTCCTTTATCATCAATGACAATCTGAGAATCCATCAAAGTAGCAGGTTGCTCTGTACATCCTGTACATAATACTGCACAAATCAGAAATAAACCGATCCCTACCAAAGAAAGCTTTAGCATATACATAACATGATAATACAACTATAAAAAATTACCTTCCGTAGCATCACTCTGAATATGTTTGTTTGTGATGTAAATACAAAAATTATCGATTTTAATGAAGGAAAATGAATATTTAGTATAATTGGGGAGGTTCATCAATTTCGCAATTTAGATACTGTTTTTCTAAACCTCCCCTAAAAAAATCGAATGTTTTTTATGATATCATTAGAATTTCGTAACTATTCAGCCAGTCTCATCGCCCTATGCCCAATTATCCATAAATATGCTCAAATATAAATCCTTTTTTTAAAAATTCCATTTAACTAAAAGATCTTGTTATAATGAGTATTAACGTTAAATTCTCAAACGAACTTCTCTGATAAATTGAAATCTTAATTAAAGGAAAATCCTCCTGAAGTAATCGAATATATTATTTAGCCCCCTCCCTAATTTACCATTCAGCAACTTGTATTTTTGAGTTCTTTATACTAGAATCGTCTAATATTAAGAGACCCAATAAAAGTACATTCAATGCAACGGTTTTCCCTACCGATTTACGAGTATAACAGTGTAAACACTCTAATGAAAGTGCATTCTTTCCTAATTTGAAGACATCTTCGACTTTTGATCTCATCTGGATCCAACTGTCCGGACATGACAGAAATTGGCATAATTGTTTAACTAATTCCTGAACTTTCTTCTGATATTCTGCCCTTAAGACTGAGTGAAACCAGCAAATTAGACAATTTAGCAAGTTCTGTAACTTTTTCTTGTTAAAATTCTTTTTCGGAAGAATTAATGCCAAAATTCGATGTTTTATTCGTGGCATGGCAAAATTTTTCATATGCATTGTAGCCTCTGTCAAAAATTACCCTGTCTCCCTCTTTGACTACAAACCTTCTTAACAATTCGTCGATTATTTCAGAGAAAATTTAGAATCTTTTGGAGAAACGGAATGGATTAAAAAGACTAATGGAAGTAAATTTTTTTCATCGACTGCCAATGTTAGTTTATACTCAACATAGTGACCCTTTGAAGGTGAAAAATTCAAGAATGTGGCAATAATTCAAGTTTTGGCTTTGAATTTTTTTTCTTTTTTAACCAGTTCGAGTCAATCGATATAGCTGTTCCATCCACAATAACTGTTCGTGGTTTTTTTGTTTTTTTCTTTGAACTAAGGGTGTTAAGAATGCCCATTGTGACATCAACAAATTGATCCCCTGAAAACTGACTTGAAAACGAAATAAGCTTTCAGTGGTTGGAACATTCCTGATATTAAAAAATCGTCTTATTCAGATTTTTTCTTAATCTCCGATAAAACGTAAGTAATATCCTGAGAAAAGAACATAGCAACAAAAAATATCATAAGAGATTGTCGGGTAAATGCAATCGGATTTAACCTGGCTTTCGAGATTTCTTGTCCGATTCTCCGGGACTCTGAATTTCGGATTATCGTTAAAAAGCAACCATTTTTCATCTTCAGGATCAATAATTAGTGGAGATTTCATTGTTTTAGCCAAATAATAAATCTCCTTCCCACACCTAAGATCATTCGGATTGATTTTTGATTTTTTATGGTTCAAAGCGATATCTGACTGTACTTTTATTGAAGATAACCTGAATTTTCATATTTAATTAATTGAGCGCATATTTGCGTAATTTATGTTGCGATATTAGGGAGGGGGCTAATTGAATTTACCAATGAAATTATGAAAAATTTTTTCACCATAATAGATGATCTCATGGGGTGTAAAAAGTCAAAGTGGCAAACTTAGGTGTGTGACATATCGAAACAATATGATCTAACGAGATAATTGCGTTATTACCTTAAGAGCCAATAATCTGGTCCGTCTTAAGTCAAATAAAAAGAAGATTATTGTATCTTATTCAGGGCCATTTCCCGATATTTTATCGAATCGGCATAATCGGGATCAATTTCTAGTACCCGGTCATAACATTCAAGGGCCTCCTCATATCTTCCGAGTGTATACAATGAAACACCTTTATTGGTCAATACATCAGTATTATCCGGATCAATCTTCAGTCCGTTATCAAATACGATGATTGCTTCTTCATCACGGCCCTGAAAGTTCAGGGCTGTTCCTTTATTATTCCATAGATCAATTACGGTGGAATCAATTTCCAATCCGGAATCAAATGATTCGATAGCCTCTTCATATCTCCCTAATCTGGCAAGTTCAAGTCCCTGGTTATTCCAGATCTGTGTGTTCCTGGGTTCCACCTCCAGGATATGAGAATAAATATCATAGGCTTCGTTATGTTTTCCCAATTCTGAAAGTGCAAATGCCTTATTATTCAATGCTGATGTGTTACCCGGTTCAATTTCCAACGCCTGATTTAACGTCTCTAATCCATCCTGAAACAGTCCCAGATAATTAAAAGCAGTACCCTTGTTATATAATGCCTTGTAATTATCCGGATCGAGAATCAGGGCCTTATCAAACAGTTTGATGGCATCGAGATATTTTTCCTCCAATCCTAAAGCAATCCCCTCATTCACTAATTGGTCCGCAGATTGTTCTTCTGCCTGAACAACAGAACCAGAACAGAGGAGCAATACCATAGCAATAATCAATAATCGTGCCCATCTCATACCAGTCTATCAGCACATCATCCAATAAATTTTTCGAAATATGAATTTTTTTGAGTATACAAGGAGAATCTGAATACCAATAAGCAGACATCTGTAATCGTCAAGGCACGTATTCACAACACATGACTCAAACATCATGCCTGGTTTATTATTATACAGATAATTTGAAAGAGGTTTCAGGCATTGAAACGTAAAAACCCGAATAATTGGAAATGCTCTCCTCACCGTATGCTAAAAGCGTCTGATCTGATTGAAGGGGTGTGATCCGGTTACGGTGGTTGTAACATCGGTAGAGGACAACTTATTCATGCTATTTGCTTATCACAAACATGCAGAGGGGCTGCATGATGTAGCCATAGATAAGCTGATTTTTTTTACCGAGGCCAGGGAGGATGATATGCTCAGGATCCGAGAAGAGGAGACGAGGATTACGTATCCCCTGATGCAGGCAACGGTTGGAGGGAAGATGGATGTGACTTTGCATGATGATGAAGGAATCGGGATTCGGGACAAGAAAACCTTCTGAAAAAAAGGAGACTGAAGAAGATGTATCGATGAAGATATAAAAAAATGTGATGGCATTTTGTGAACGATAACCATCTTTTACCAGGAAAACATATGACGTAATCATGGAGGCAGAGCATGGTTCAATTCATTATTCAAAGTCAGGAAGAACTGGCAAATTAGACAGCACGATAACAATTCATGCCTCTCCTGAAAAGATCTGGGCCGTTCTTACTGATTTTGATAAGTATCCTCAATGGAATCCGTTTATCAAAAAAATCCAGGGAGTTATCTGTGAAGGATCACGTCTTACCATCTCCTTAGAGCCACCAGGAAGTTTTGGAATGAATATAAAACCGGTCCTTCTCATGGTTAATCCGTGCAATGAACTAAGATGGCTGGGACACTTCTTATTTCCGGGGATCCTTGACGGAGAGCATGTCTTTGAGATTCTGGATAAGGGTGATGGCACCTGTCTTTTTATTCAACGGGAGTATTTTTCAGGTTTTCTTCATCCTTTAATAGAAAAAATGATGATGAAAAGCACTGGTGAGGGTTTTTTTCAGATGAATGAAGCACTCAGGGATAGAGTAGAATATTCCTTTCATTGATTTGTAGAGATATCATAAGGCCTTCCAGTATGATTTTCTTCACTGGACGGGCTTCAAAAGATAATAACGGGGTAATATCCTCAAAGAGTCAGGTCAGTGTGAATTCTCCCATGATGGCATCGAGGTCACCTTCCGTCGAGGTTTAAATCCGGTACCGGTTCGTTATCATTGAAAAAAGGTATGTTCCGTTCGGAGAAGATGTTGAGTCTTACCTGGAGCAGGAGTATACAGACGTTTCATCATGTTGCGCTTTTTGGTTCATATCGGAAAGTATCATTCCAAAACAGCCGATATGCACCATATCCGATAATGTGGATGAATAACATATCATATAGATATTATGACTGAAGAGAACAAGAACAGAACCTCATCATCGAGGCAGAAGTTTCGGCTGGTCCTTCTGATTCTGTCATTCCTCCTGATTCCTGTAACAATATTTTTTATCTCCCCCATTATCCTGATGATGGGTGCTGCAGAAGGGATCATCACCGGTAGCATGATTTTCTATATCCTGTTATTCTTCATCGCACTCTTCGCAGGACGGATCTGGTGCGGATGGCTCTGTCCGATGGGTGCCTGGCAGGAGTTCTGGTCTCCGGTTATCAAAAGGCCAGTGGCTGCCGGGTGGCGTGACTTGGTCAAATATGGGATCACCGTGCTGATGTTGATCACAATAGTCGCATCCTTCATCGCAGCCGGCAGAATTAAGGGGATTGATTTCTTTTACGGGACCGTCGGGGGAATCTCCGTCTCATCCCTTGATGTCCTGCAGATCGTCGTGATGATCTTCATCAGTATCCTGGTGATTGCCTTCATTTTCGGCAAGCGGGGTTTCTGTCATGTCATCTGCCCGATCGCCGGTATCATGATAATCGGACGTGTAATCGCAGATCGTGCGGGATGGTCTGCCCTCAGGCTATCTGTACAGAATGATACATGCACTGGCTGCAGAACCTGCCAGAAGGAATGCCCGATGGGTCTTGCAGTCCCGGAAATGGTCCGGAATAATCAGATGGAAAATCCAGATTGTATTCTTTGTGCCCGGTGTGCTGATACCTGTCCTGAAGGGGTTATCGGGTACTCGATCAGACGAAAATAAGGGAAAACCAACGTCAATAGAACACTGCAGACACAAGCAGTAAAAGCAGTGAATATCTCACATTCTATCCGGAAAAGAGTTATTGGGGGATATATCGCTGAATATGAACTGCAGGGTTCAGATTGAAGTGTGTATGGGGATACACTTTTTTCCCGGCTTATTGGCCTAAACTGACATAGGTTTACCAATTGCAATAAGCGGCAAATCTACGAGTATACCTGTATTATCGGGCATTTCCGGACTTTGTGGTAAAAGTGTCCTCACAATTCACTTGTTCATGGAACTCTTATAGAAAGATAACAAATGTGGGTACACCATCCCGATCTGATCCAAATTATCATAGTAACTCTTTTCCACGGTTTAATATTCATCTTTAGTTATCAAACAGACCACTGACAAATCTTGCATTCGCGTAAGGTGGTGAATCGTTACAGTTTTTTTCGAAGAGATCGTACTAGGTACCATGTTCAATACCTCTTCTCTCTCAATTCAATTTTTACCAATTCAGGAGTCAGAACTTGGCAGAATAAACGAGTTGTCCAATATGCCAGAGATAGCCGAACATTTTGAGACGATACCACCGGTACCGATGGAAACGACTCTGGCTCAGTGGCAGTATATCGAGAATGGGATTGTATCCCTCTGGGGTATTCATACTGATGACCGGATAATCGGTGGAGCAGGGTATTATGCACAACCTCCAGGGACCAGGCTTTCTCATTCGGCGACTTTTTTCCTCTATATTGAACCAGAATACTGGGGGAAAGGAATAGGTACAAAAACCATACGGTTTTTGGAGGAAGAAATCAGAAAGAAGGGATATCGACGAATGGAATGTATGGTGGCAGATACCAATCCCCGGGCTATCAGGTTGTATGAGCAGCTTGGATTTGAACAGGAAGGGAAAAAGAGAGAGGCATTTTTTATTGACCGCAGGTATGTGGATTTAATAATTATGGGAAAAATATTTGATCAGGTTAATCCATCCTCAATATAACTCAAAAATGTCAAGTTTGAAGTAGTCTTATCAGATCCCAACTTTGCCATTAGCAAAAAATATTTGTGTTTTTAGATGTTTGAATCGACCAATATGCAAATACCATTGGGTTTATTACACAGGTATTTGTCTCACGAATCCGATTTGAGATTTGAGAACTGAAGCATACGTTTACAAAATCTCTCACCAATGGAAAGCTTATAACAATACCACTATCTGGTGAATTAAAATAGGATTATTAAGGCATCTATTTGCATATTCGGACTCACTAAAGAAGATAATTTCCATTATTTAGAGAATTGAAATGACAGAATGCAATAATTATTCATCCTGCTAAAGAAGGATGATTTTGCGTCGAAGTACCACTTTCCCGGGTGTTTTCTCATGGGAAATCAATTGAGGAAGCAATGAATAATATCAGGTCTTCCCGTTCATCAGATCCAGATTCTTTCGATAGGTGAGGCAAAACAGTACACCTTGAGGGCATGGTTGATCCGTTTCACATCATCATGGAAATATCGGATCATGTCTCCCATAATTGCATGTATTACGGTTATCCTCCAATTTTTTCGGCGTTAAAAAGAGAATATGGTCAGGAGACGATCTCAAACACTTCTTTTCCTTCCTGGCATAACGGGCAGAGCCAGTCGTCCGGAAGATCATCGAATGCGGTTCCTGGTGCAATCCCACCTTGTTCGTCACCCTTTGCCGGATCATACACATATCCGCAGATACTGCATTCATACGAGTCCATTTTTAATCATTCCTTCTGTTTGAATCGTTCTTTATAAACATGGAGCAGGGCATCGGCATACAGGTCTGACATTTTGGTTGGAATATAATTGAGAACCTTTGCCCTTTTTACGAGTTCATTCCGTATATCGGAATTACTTTGCAGATGAAGTGAAGCGACTTCATCCAGAATAAAATCAAGCTGGTTAATCCCGGTAGGTTTCCCGTTGACCTCAATACTCCCAATCTTTGTATCCTGCGGGATGATACCACCGCAGACCTTACAGTACACCCCGTCCTTGTCATCACTCATGACTCTTTCTCCCGGATCATCGTCAGGGACATCTTAAACCGGGTAACAGCACTCAGAGCATGGGAAACTCCTGCCGGAAAGATAATGGTGTCTCCCTCTTTCATCTGGTGAGTCACTCCTGAAATCCAGACCTCACATTCTCCGTCAAGTATGGTCACCACCGCATCAAACGGAGCGGTATGCTCAGAAAGTCCCTCATCCTCGTCAAAGGAGAAGAGCGTGATTGAACCGGCTTTCGTATTAACAATCATCCGGCTCGCTACCGTGCCTTCCTGGTAATCTACCAGCTCCTTAAGACTGATTACTTTGGCTCTCAGTTCATCCCGCTTTTTACCGGGGCCTTCAGTTTTTTCGAGAGTTTTCGCATTGAATTCCATTTGTATCACCAATAGAGGATAATAGTGTTCAGGTACACAGGCACTTGATTCTTTCCGCTTATACGAAAACCGGAGGATGAATCTTATTATGCCTCCGGATGGTTTTGGTAGTATGTAACTCCGATATGACAGGAAATTTGAATTCAGGCGGGAACCATCCGCTTCAAATCCTCTTCAACCGTGCTGATATTCCCAATGTTAAAGGTATCGACTAAAACCTTCAGCACTCCCGGAGAGACGAATCCGGGAAGTTTCGGGCCAAGAGTGATGTTTTTAACACCGAGCGAAAGCAAAGCCAATAGAACCAGTACTGCCTTCTGTTCATACCAGGCGATGTTGTACGAAACCGGCAGTTCATTGATACCGACACCGAAGGCTTCTGCAAGAGCCTGAGCGATAACAACCAGCGAATAACAGTCATTACACTGTCCGGCATCAATCACCCGGGGGATTCCTCCGATGGTTCCAAGGTCCAGGTAATTATACCGGTACTTGGCACAGCCGGCGGTAAGAATTACCGTGTCTTTTGGAAGAGCCTGTGCAAATTCCGTGTAATATTTTCGTTCGCCCCGGCGACCGTCACACCCGGCCATCACGATGAACCGTTTAATATCTCCCTTTTTAACTGCTTCGATGACAGTTCCGGCAATTGCGAGTACTGCATCATGGGCACAACCGGTTATCAGGTCCCGTCCATTGGTTCCGGAGTCGAGCGGGACCGGACAGGTTTTTGCATGCTGTATGACCTTTGAGAAGTCTTTCGTTCCGTCTGCAGATTTTGCAATGTGCTTTACTCCCGGATATCCTGCAGGTCCGGTGGTGTAGATCTTGTCTTTGTACGAATCCTTTGGGGGAACGATACAGTTTGTTGTCACCACTATCGGGCCGTTGAACTTCTCGAAGTCCTCTTTCTGATGCCACCAGGAAGAACCGTAATTTCCGACAAGATGAGAGTATTTCTTCAGTTCCGGGTAGGCATTTGCCGGGAGCATCTCTCCATGGGTATAGATATCAACCCCACTGTCTTTTGATTGCTCAAGGAGCTGTTCAAGGTCACGAAGGTCATGACCGGTGATGAGAATACCCGGTTTTGTGCCCACAGTAGTCTTTACCGAGGTTATCTCCGGACTTCCGTATGTCTTTGAATTTGCAGAATCAAGCAGGGCAAGAACTTTTACACCGACCGAACCGCATTCAAGGACAAGTGCAGTCATGTTATCAGCCGGAAGATCCTGGATGGTGGAGCCAAGTCCCTTCTGCATGAATGTTACAATTTCTTCATCAGTATACCCAAGGGTCTCGGCATGGTGGTAATATGCTGCAAGCCCTTTAAGACCAAATACCAGCATGGCCCGAAGGGAATGGACATCATCATTCACATTTGCAAGGTCTGCAATCTCCTTTGCCTTCGCTTCGATATCAGCATCGCTCTTTGGTGTCCAGGTGCATGCATCAGGTTCATTGTCTCCGGATTTCGGGAGAGAGTCCCGTATCGCAATTGCCTGCTTGATCATCTCCTTGATCCGCTGGTCGTCAAAGTTTGTGTTGGTCAGGGTAGCAAACAGGGCTTCCGTAATAAAAGCCCCAGCTTGTTTGTTCCCGGCCCCTTTTTCCATAGCGGCTAAATTTCGGATTGAGATTCCTTTGCAGATATAGAGAAGAACATCCTGTACTCCTGCGGTATGATCCTCTTTCCCGCAGACACCTTTTACCGTGCAACCGGTTCCCCGGGCTGTTTCTTCACATTGATAACAGAACATGGTCATCATCCTTGAATATAGAAAGTATACACGATATCTTATGTATATCAAGTTATTAATAGTTGTGAGTATCAGAAAGTATACTGTGCAAGCAACCTGCACTGTCAACCTGACGGTTCAATACCTGGCGAAAAAATGGACTCTCCTGATAATTCTTGAGTTATACAAGGGAGAAAATTATACCCGGCGGTTCTCTGAGCTAAAAGATACTCTGGAAGGTATCACCCCGAAGATCCTTTCTGAACGGCTTAAGGAATTGGAAGACGAAAAAATTGTCACCAAAACGATTGATACATCTTCATTTCCGGTGAAATGTGAATATACCCTGACAGAAAGCGGTCTTGACCTGATTGAGATCATACGGGCAATAAAAACCTGGGCACTGAAATGGAAGATTGATAATATTCCCTGTGGAACGCAGGACTGTAAGGACTGTGTTCTCTAATTCATGTGAGCTTTTTGATAGTAGAATTCATTGAAGTCCGGAGGATGTAATACCTCAAAGTGTTCAGAAGAATAAGACCTGGCTACCAATATTTAACAAGACTTATCACCATACAGGTAAAAAAATGATTAAATATCTTTAGCAGGGATCTTCACAAGTAGCGAGATATCCCGCCCTTCTTTTGTAATATAGCCGTTTGCATAAAGGACACCTTCTCTATCCTCATGCACCCCGTAAAGCATCCCAGGTCCGAATGCTTCAAAGGTAAATATTCCAGACTCACCAAAAGTCATGTCAGGTGTTCCATCCGGATTGTACCGGATCAGAATCGGAGTAGTAACCCCATTGATCTCACTTGTTCCGGCGATAACTATCTTTCCGTCATCCTGAATCGTCTTTCCCCAGGCATAATCATATCCGGATCCTCTATACACCACAACACCGGCATCACCAAACGAAGTATCGGGTGTTCCGTCCGGGCTATATCGTAAGAGAACGATGTCATAGGAACCATGAGAATCGGTTTCTGCACCAAGAACCATGATTTTATCGTCCGAAGAGACTGAAACCCAGTTCCCGTAATCCGGACCGCATCCGTTCCCCTGGTACGTTACCAGTCCGTCAATTCCAAAGGAACTGTCCGGCTCTCCGTTCTTTTGTAGCCTGACGGTCGCAATGGAACTATTATTCTCACCAGGAACCACAATCCCTCCGGTTAACACAATTCTACCCTCCTTATCCGGAGCGATAGCAAATCCATAACTATCTCCATCGTCTGTCCGGTTAAGAATAAAGATCCCGGAATCGGCGAATGTTTCATCCACTATTCCGTCAGGAGATACCCGGACGGCTATCATCTCTTTATGACGGCTCGTATTCATCTCACCGGTTAAAAGAATTGTTCCATCTTCCTGCACAAAAAGACCCCGGAACGAATCCGTACCATTCCCCGGACCCGCATACCTGACAACTCCGTTATCCCCGAAATCTGTGTCGGGTGTTCCATCAGTGAGATATTTAAGCAGGATCATATCAGGATCATGACCGTTGTGCTCCCGACCGGCTACCAGGACATTTCCGGATGTATCATACGTGACACCAAAGGCATAATCATCTTTTCCTGCATCTCCGCTAAAGATAACAGCCCCGTTATTCCCAAATGAGAGGTCTTTCTTCCCGGTCGGGAGATACCGAAGAACCAGGATGTCCTTTTGTCCGGTTTCATTCCGGGTGCCTGCGAGAAGGATCTTCCCATCATCCTGGATATCCATCTCAATACTCCGGTCATGGCTTTCTTTCGAAGATTGCCAGAGATATGCACAGGACATGTATCTGCCACTGATTACCACGTAATCATTACCATCACTTCCGGTAACCAGCCGGTAATAACTCTTCTTTGGAAATATTCCGCTCATGGCAGGATGAGAGAAGACATAATGCACCCATCCGGTTCCATGGTCAATTGCACCGGCTATCATCTCATCCCGGAACATCTTCCCGGTTACATCCCCTTTTCCGGTCATCTTCTTACCGATGAGGTGGGGATTACCAGCATCAGCAATGAGTATCCCATCAAGGGTATAGACAAAGACATAAAGCCCGGGAATGTCCGGATCCTTATATGGTGCATCTCCGGCATTTATCTTATCGAGTGTTTCCGGAGTATTTTCGGATATTGCCCCGGCAGTGAGGTTTACCAGATCAGTTACCATCTGTGACGTGATATCTGATTCAGCACACTGCACCGGAAGATACCTGTACACAATCTGCTCATATTCTGATGAACCGGATTCTTTCCGCTCGGTTTTCATTCTGGCAAGAGTATCATTTAGTTCTCTGACAAATGCTGGATCGGTATCCTTTTGAATTGCATAATATTCGTCTACGGTCCCGATATCAAGGAGCGGAGTGAACTTCTCCGGATTTTCTGCATACTGATTAATCAGTTCATTTCCCGCCATTTCTCCATAACTCCAGACATCAGCAGTCCCATTCTCCACCATCCGGATAGCCTCCTCGGCAGACGATACCACAATTACCTGGTCCGGAGATGCACCAACATCAAGGGCGAGTTGGTACCCGCTGTCATCTGATATGGCAACAATCCGGTACGATGTGATGTCGTTATGAAGGATATAGGAATTTTCACCGGGGATTCCAAACAGAACCTTTGCATCGGTAATAATGGGTCCGGCCCACTGGAATTTATCTTCCCGTTCCGGTATCCGGGCCATGGTAAAGAGAATGGTATTATTTCGTGTAAGAGAGGTCTGATAAGCCTCACTCCAAAAACCCAGGGAAAAATCATCACGGGTAATGGAGGAACCCATGTGGCGGAACGCAGATTCAAGAAGATCTACAGACAGCCCCTTTAATTTTCCATCTTCCAGGTAATTGAACGGGGCATACTCCTCAGTCAGAATGAGCAGGTCAGAAGGGGATGAATCAGCCAGAACTCCGGGAGTGTTCAAATTTAGGAGAAGAACCAGGGTGATAAGCAGGTACCAGCGGGAATGAGTCATATACTATACTATTCGTTCCTGTATGTTAGAGCTCTCCATTCACCAACCATGTAACAATCATAAATCCCGCTTTAATCATGGACCGGATTATCCGGCAATGAAATAATACCCGGATATCACGATTCCAAACCCTACGATAATCCACCGGAATGTATCCGGATTTAATTTCTCAACAATACTACCCCCTGCGATTCCTCCAATGATTGACCCGATACTCATGATAAGGACAATGAGCCACTCAATACTTCCCGATAAAATAAAAAATATTGATGCAGTCACATTAACGCCGAATGATATCGCAAGTTTCAGGACATTCAGACTTGCCAGTGAGTCATTATACAAAAGACCGAGGACAGCAATGACGATAACACTAAACGCAGCACCAAAATACCCTCCGTATACCGACGAGAGAAATAACAGGAGAAAAGTTCCCCCGGTGACGGGTAAAGCAGACCTGAAAACATGTTCTTTTGCCTGGAGCCACTGCTTTACCGGGACCTGTACTGCTACGAGGATCGTTGCGAGGAGAATAAGATAGGGAATCAGCACCCGGAATGACTGTTCATCTGAATGGATAAGCAGATACCCGCCAATGAAACTGCCGACCATACAGACAGGAAGAATCTGGAGAAGTCTTTTCTTCTGAAATTTGAACTCTTTTCGCTGGGCAAAAATGCCTCCAAAAAATCCAGGGCACAGGGCAAGAGCATTGGTGATATTAGCTGTAACGGGAGGAATCCCAAGGGCAAGAAGGACAGGAAAACTAACCAGGGTTCCCCCTCCGGCGACTGCATTGATAAGACCTGCTGTAAAGGCGGCAAAGAAAATTATGAACTCGTCCATGATTCTGATACACAAATTATTGATTGCTGTAACTATCAGCTACGGAGGATAATGAGGGTACGGTTGAGAATCGAGGAATTAATAAATTCCATCCTTTAGGTTCCAGGTCATGAAGTGCAATAATAATATCTTAATCATAGAAATATCAGGGGAGGAGGTGACCGGAACGCCACTATCTACGGTCACTTTCCGACCTTGTTATCATGGTGTATCAGGTGATATGACTCACCCGTCTATACCAGAACGCCCGGACAAGAAAGGACCGTGATGATAACATGCATAACACCCGATTACCTGGTTTTTTTTAGAGGAACCTTAATTTGACCTTTTCCTGATGAGAAGATCCTGGGAAAGACTGAGAAGGGAAGTTATCACAGATCATCCATATCTGCTGAGAAAATACATCTGAAAAAGGAATTTCACTGATAATAGAAATCAAAAAGAGACAACTGTCTGTATTTATGTAGTTATTGCTTGCGGGATACACAGGCCTGGTGATTCAGCTTTCAGGTATGAAAGACGATATATGACCTGTCCAAAATGGCGACATTCGGATCTCCTGCACGGAACTTTACCCTTTGCAGGTTCTGCCTGTCGATATCATCCAACATGGACAGGTACTGATCTATCTCTTCAGATGGTTGATGTTCTGAATTCATTGAATCAGATATATTGGTATTAGTGAATTGACCTATATAATTAAGATCATTTTATCTTCGCATTTCCCAAAGCCACCACTCATCTATCAGTATCTGTTAACAGGCTACAATAAGCAGCATATTAAAAAATAAGATAATATTTGAGATATTTGGCACTGTGACAATACCCTAGTTTTACTTTCACCCGGTTTATTAAAGATTCAAATACTAGTTTGGAAAACCAATAGGATAGCATAGTATCCCGGAAAACCCCCCCGGATATGTGCTGGAGAAAAAACATGATCACATACCAGTCAGTAGTTCTGCTCTGTTCTAACATTGCCAAATCAAAACAGTTTTACCAGGATCTTTTTAATCTGGAGATCCAGCATGATATTGGAGTACTTATTACGTTTGCCGGAGGGATTACTCTCTGGGAGAAAAAAACCGCATTACCCCTGCTCTATCCGGGTCTAAAAGCAGTATCCAACCCGGAAAAACCTGCACAGGAACTCTATTTTGAGACCGATGCTATTGAAGATTTTGGAGCAATAATCAGAAATAAACAGATAAAACTCCTTCATGATATCGATGTCACCCCATGGAACCAGCGAACCATCAGGTTTTATGATCCAGATGGAAACCTGATCGAGATGGGAGAATCAATGGATTATATTGTAAAACAGATGAGTAAATCTGGACTTTCTCCAGATGAAATCGCAGAAAAGACATGGATGCCGAAAGAATACATTGGAATGGTCTTACAGTCAGAGTAACAATACAATCCTGCATGTGATGACTTTAATGTCAAAATTACCGCCTGTATACTGAAAATAACCTCCCTTCAAATTTTTTCTGAATGAACAGGCGATGCAATACCGGTTCTGGTAAACTGAAAATACCTGTACATGCTGCACCATCGGATCATCATCCCCTCATGAGAATCTTCATTGACTATCAGGGTACATGAGGAGACATGAGAATTTTTATCGTGTATTATTCTCTGTACGGGCATATTCACCAGATGGCCCAGGCAGTTGCATCAGGAGTTTTACAAGCAGGATATCATGCAGAACTGTTCCGGGTACCAGAAACCCTCCCGGACGAAGTTATCGAGAAAATGGGAGCTGCCGGATTTCAGAAAGAATTTCGCAAACTCCCGGTTATTACTCCTGCAGAACTTGCACAGGCTGATGCAGTCATCTTCGGAACACCGACACGGTTTGGAAATATGACAGGACAGATGAGACAATTTTTAGATGCAACCGGTGGTATCTGGAGTCAGGGCGCATTAGCCGGAAAGGTTGGAAGTGTCTTTACCAGCTCTGGTACGCAACATGGCGGGCAGGAATCGACAATCCTTTCGATGCACATCACACTCCTCCACCACGGAATGATCATTGCAGGTCTGCCATACACCTATACTGGGCAGACGACCATGAATGAGATCACCGGGTGTTCCCCATATGGAGCATCCACCATTGCCGGTGGCGACGGTTCGCGGTTTCCATCGAAGAATGAACTAAATGGTGCACAGTTCCAGGGACGATACGTAGCAAAAATTGCTGAAAATCTCGCCGGGAAACAAAAAGACCTACTTTCAATAGCTTGAATACAGTAAACCAGAACCAGTTATGCCGTTTTGTAACTCATGGAGGAGATCGTATAATGGATATCATACCAGAATCAACAGAATAAGGAGGCATTTCTGGTGAGACATAATAATACATTTACCCTGACAAAAGAGAGAAGGCAGGATTTAATCTCTGAAATAAAGGATTTTTTCTTGACTGAACGGGAAGAAACCATTGGCGACCTTGCTGCGGGTATGATCCTTGATTTTTTCATGGAAAAACTGGCACCGGAAATATATAACCAGGGTATCTATGATGCTCACCGGTATATCGCTGAATCAGCAGAAGACCTTTTATCGCTCCAGAAATAAAACAGACATAACATCAGTGTCAACTTGCTGTTATCTGGCCAGAACAGGAAAAAGGTTACATTTTTTTCAGGGTACAAGCTTCTGCAAATGATTCTTCACCGTCAACAAGCAGAATAAGCTCCATTTCATCTGCAGAAACGAGGTGACCAGTGTTGTATCCCTTGTCTTGATCAGCGATGTAAAGCGTTGTCATGTCATGAGCAATCACTCCGGAAAACCCATAGGTATTATTTCCATGAATGCCGGTTTCATACAGAGTTCCAGTAAATCCACGGCCCTCTTGTTCAGTAACAACGAACTCATAATTAAATGTCGTTTCATTGATAAACCCACCTTCAGCAAAATGACCAACAGAATGTCCGACCCATGATCCGACAAGGGAAGGAATTTCAGATGATTCTGCCGATGCATATGAAAATCCAAAACAGACCAGTAGGAGAGATAATATCACAAACCATCTCAACTTCATGGAATGGAGATTATCAGGATAACTGATAAAAGATTCGGTGCTCGAATTTCAGGAAATGCCACATAGAAAATACAATGGAAGAGATTTTTTTTCATAAAAACAGCCATATCCCCGATATTTATCCTGAATGGAGGAACTTCATGAAATACCTGACATTTTTTATCCTCTCTGTTCTGACCGCCTGCCTGGTTGCTTCACTCATCGGATGGTCCATTGCAACCGGTTACCTTTTTCTGATTCCAATTGCAATACCACTCGGCATTATTATCATTCTGGCTTGCAGCCAGCACATCGATACCATAGTAATGGATGACAGGACCCGGGAGATGCGCTCGTTTGCGGCTTTCAGGGCACTTGAGATCTGGGTATTTTTCGGGGTCATTATTGCCGTAATGCTTTATGCATCTGTGATAAGTGACCCCCTTTCACCCAAGGTAACCGGTCAATATTCAACAGACGATAATGGGACAAGATCAATGGAAATAACCGTGTATCAGCCGGATCTTTTTGGGGTATCCGGATTCAGTTATCCGCTCAACGACAATCTCCGATATCGATTCAATGGATGAGTATGAAGCAATGGAATACTGCCAGTTCAGACGGGAAAGTTTTCAGGATAATGAACGAAAAGGGACTATCGGAATGACACTCGGTTTCAGCGTTGTCGCTTTATTACTACTCTTCGGAGTCTTTAATCTCTATTATATCCGTAAATACTAAAGGGCCCCGTTCACATGAAAAACAGGATTAAAGTTATGAGAGCCGAGCGTGACATGACACAGGAAGAACTAGCAAAGCTCATCGGGGTGACCAGAAATACCATTATTTCCATTGAAAAGGATAAATACTGCCCATCGATGAAGGTTGGATTCCGGATTGCGCGAGTCTTTGGTGTGGGGCTTGAGGACGTATTTTTCTATGAGGAAGAAAAAGACGGACCTGAAACTGAAGAATAATTATATTTAACCTAATCACCGCAATAATCCGGATTAAACAGGAAATTACCCGGAAAAAACGCCCACTATTTTCATCCATTCGGATTTGAAAGAACGATTATCAAATCTGAAAATCCATTCAGAAGAAGAGAACATGAAAGAATTTGGAGTTGAATGACTGGATTTTAGATTATTTATTCGAATAAAGCAAAAAGAAATCTCAGGAAACTACCAGAACCTGTTGCGCAGGAAATAATCAGAGTAATACATGGATTGAAACCCAATCCCAGGGTCCATGTGCAGAAATAGGAGGAATCAAATACAAATCTTTTTCATTCCCTTCATGTTGGGGGATATCGTGCTATCCTATCAATCCAAAATAATAAACTTATCGTATGTTTATTTAATCGAACCCTGAAAACAATATATCGAAAATACTGAGAACCGAATAATTTCTAAAATTAAAAAGAACGTTGCAGTAATGATTAAAATCATATTGGGCACTAAATTGCCACCCTCCATTTTTTTCGCTATCAACCCCAAATGTACCAACGCTCATTACAATCTGCAAATGTTTTCCCTAATAATCCAGGTACCTTCTTTCACCATTTGCCAATAGTAGATACAAACCGTTAATTCCCTGAAAAGCCATTTCTTTGCATGGACCCGGTTGCTACAATCGCTCAGTGAGAAAGGATCAGGGGTTTTGATAGCCTAAAGACAGGAGGACTGTCTTTTGGTATCTGGAGAAAAAACCGGCAGGTACCGGTAAGGAGATAATACTTGTATGAATGAATGGACCAGGGACTGGGGATTACAGGTTCGGATGCTTGGAACATTGTTCTTTCTTGCCCTCGTTTACTTTGTTTTCATTGCGGTTCTGGCCTATATCGGAGTAAGTTCATTCGTGCTCGTTATCGTAGTGACCATTGTTCTTCTCCTCCAGTACTTTTTCTCGGATAGGTTAGTGCTCGCATCGATGGGTGCACGGATAGTATCAGAACAGGAAGAACCACATCTCTACGAAATCATGACCCGTTTGTGTGTTATTGCAGGAATTTCCAGGCCAGGGATCGCCATTGTTGACAGGGCTGTTCCCAACGCTTTTGCAACCGGAAGAAATACCAAAAAATCCATTATCGCCGTTACAACCGGGCTACTCTCCATGCTTAGCCAGGATGAACTCGAAGCTGTACTTGCTCATGAACTCAGTCATGTAAAGAACCGGGATGTGATGATCATCACTCTTGCCAGTCTTATCTCTACTGCAGCATTTTATGTCTTCAGGAATTTCTTCTTATATTCTCATTCCGGATCCAGGAATGGAAAGGAAAATTTTTGGTTTATTATCCCGATCATGGCTGCCGGTGTCTGGGTTGTCAGTTTCCTGTTAATAAAGGCCCTCTCACGGTACCGTGAGTTTTCGGCCGATCGGGGATCAGCTGTCCTGACCGGCAAGCCTGCCCAGTTAGTATCTGCCCTGAGAAAGATCAGTGGACAGATGGAACGAATTCCTACCACTGATCTGAGAGAAGTTGAAGGAATGAATGCATTCTTTATCATCCCGGCGATATCAGGATCTTCAATTATCGCCCTTTTCTCTACACACCCTTCGGTTGAACAACGGGTAAAAGCACTTGAACAGATAGAACGGGAAATGAGTGGTCATGGGCTTTAAAGAACTAATAGACTCATTGCTCGGGAATACTTCTCTCCCACGAGCCTCCCTTGAAAAAATGTTTGCAATTTCAGGTGCCAGTATCACGATGCAGAGTACCCTTGGTCTAAAACAATCACCAGTTGCAGGGATATGCTTCAAACCTATCGACTCCTCAAGGTATGAATTAACCAAAAAAGAGATTGAAGAACTTCTTGAATTCAGCACCCAGGAAACAAAAAGTACCTTCAGGCTTATAACTGATGAATTCCGGTTTACCTGGGTTATCCTGGACGATCCTGATTTTGAGGATCTCCTTGCGGGTATTCACCTGGTTAGCCAGACGATGATAGAAAAAGGCCTTGGTGATTATCTCCTCTGCGGAGTATTCAGGTTTGGAACTGAAAACCCAGTCTACTGGATTTACAATTTTAAACGGGGATTATACTATCCGTTCATTCCCGCCCCGGGTAAAACAAGGGATAATGCTACTGAATTCAGGATACAGTCACTACTTGAACGTGAACTTCCTATTGAAAAAGAACTGGAAAAATGGTACCCTCTCTGGGGTATTCCATTCTAACCGAATTTGCTTTGGTGGAAAAGGACAATCGCAACAATTATCCTTTAAAAATCCCATCTCCTCTGAATATCTGCCTGGCTTCTTCAAACGTCAGATCTGTGGGGGGAACCATCACCGAGGAACCAACGAGTTCGGTATCAGGAATTTTTTTCCCTTCTTTGAGTATGAGATCTGTTAATTCTGCAAAATTCTTATTATATTCTTTCACATTGCCGTTCTGTACACATTCGACGATCTTGTTGTCAATGGCATTGAGGGTATCAAAAAGACTGCTTGCAACTTCATACTGACCCTGTCCAAGAATACGGATGATCATATTCCTTCCTCCGATTTTATCCGGGCAAGTTCGGATTCGACATTTCCTTTTTCGCTGATTTTTGCCAGTTCCCGATCGAGATCATCACCCTGTGCGGTAAGATCCGTGAGAGTTCCCTTATCAATCAACTCGTCAAGGGCAATGGAACGTGCTTTCATCTCCTCAGTCTTATTTTCAGCCCGTTCTATTGACATCCCCACATCGGCCATTTCTTCACTGATGCCGGATATCGATTCACTAATCCTTACCTGTGCCTCAGCAGCGGAATACTGCGCTTTTATGGTCTCTTTTTTAGTCCTGAAAATCTCTATTTTAGTAGAGAGCCGTTTTTCCGCATTAACAAGTTTCTCCTGCTCAGCTTCCAGAGAGGCAATCTCCTGATCAAGACCGGTAATCTGGGAAGCTATGGCATTTTTTCGTTCAAGAGCAACTTTCGCGAGGTCATCCCGGTTAGCCTTAACCGCCTCTCGCGCCTGGGCTTCTAATTTTTCACCATTTTGGACCAGTTTTGTTCTCTGCAGCTGCAACCGTGTTTTTGACGTGGTAACTTCTGCCACACCACGCTTGACATTCTGGAGGAGATCAAGCTGTTTTTCATATGACAAATCAAGTGTTTCCCTGGGATCTTCGACTCCCTCCAGTAACTTATTCATTTTAGCCGTGATTACAGTTCCCATACGATTTAAAAGGCCCATGTTATCTTCTCCTTCTCTTCTGACATGATCCGCTATATGATATGACTATCGAGAGGCAAGATAAACTTTTGCGTGAATTTTCCTTACCATTGAAATACTCCAGACACTTGGTTGAAAAAGTTCAGAATCCACATAATCCGGTTACAGAGTGGTTGAATCCATAAAACAGATATTTTCAAAAATCTACTCGCTTTCTCGCTTTTTCCAGAATTTATTTTTGACCAGTTTCAACGTGATTTTTTATTGGATGATTTTGTGCCCGTGGATTTTGATTTTCTTTTGTTTCTGAAATATTTGATATAATAAATTCCGGTTTTTGGTATACTGAAAGAAAAATAGAGGTCTTTGGAAGGGGTAAACCCTATCCGAACACCACATATTCGAATACTTGTCCCAATTCCTTTATGGGTTATGGTATTTCGTAAAGGCCCGGTTGTAACTGATTTTCTAAATTTCCAGCCCATGTTATCCCTGGTTGTTTTCAGGTATATGAGAAGTACTTTGCAAATCTATGGTGAACACGCTGGTTAACTGATTTAATATCACGAAAGGTAAATTGTTTCCTATCCTGTTTTGTCAGGTAATAAAAAAAAGAATAATGTTATTACGCAGTTATCTCAACCACGGGGGAATCAGTGCTGTTCTTTTTCACCGATTCGATCCCTTTTCTGCAGGAACTTTCGGATGTATATCCCTGGCTCTGTCCAATAACTTCTCCATTTGCTGCCTTTAATTTGAATCTGAATTTTCCTTTCTTATCCTGCTCTACATCAAATCGGGAGTCATCAACTGCGTTCTTTCGAATAGATTCAATTCCTTTGGTGCACCCAGCTTTCGTTTTATAACCCTCTCCGGTAAGGATAACCTTAGAATTTCCTGCTTTTAGTCTGAAACGAAATTCGCCTGCTTTATCTTTGTATACTTCAAATTTACCAGTCATTTTTCCATCCATTGAAAAATACTCTTATTTGATATACTGCTGAACCGATAGCCTGAATGCATCAGAAACGCAAAGATTTTCCAGAATCGGATTCAGAAACTGGCCAGCCAGTATTCCCTTCCAGAGTAACGATACTACTCTTGCATTGCAATTCCTTTAGGAGATGAAATCATTCCGCCAAGGACACCGCCGATACCGTCAGGAAGACCCATACCCGGCTGTTCCATCCATTACCTTTCCCTGGAAAGATATAATGATATCGCCTGCCTTTTCCCATCATATCAGCCAAAGATATCAAAAAAGGATTTTTTGAGACCTGGATTTACTATTGCAAACTGACCTTGTGTGACGAAAGGCAGGTATTAGACGATTTTTACTCGCTTCATCCCCTTTCTTATTCCTTCTATCTCCCTCTCCACATCTGCCTGCTCTTCCATATCTTTCTCCACCAAAACACGAACTACATCCCCTTCAACCACATCACTAAACAATTCCCGGGGAAGTATAATCTCACGGACCGGCTTTGTATGAGTTACAAGCACGAAAACCCCATCTTCCACCCGGTCAACGGTTGCAAGCACCATTTTATTCAAACCAGTATCTTTTTCCATCTGTCTTTAAAATAATCGTACTTTCTTCGTCAATGCGGTGAATTTTCACACCGGCTTTCTTTAAGGCATTTACCGTTGAAGGAGCCGGATAATGGTAATCGTTATCACGGCCCAGGGAAATCACCACATCATCTGGCTTATCTTTATTCAGAATACCCCGGGTTGCCGATCCTTTGGAACCATGATGAGCAAGTTTAACTACATCTGCTAACGCATCACACGCTTCGCAATCACCAGGGAAAAATAACCTAATCTTCCCATACTTTAGAAGAAGAGCCAGAGAATCTTCGTTCATGTCACCGAAAAGAAAAGTCGGATTTGTTACCGTAACACTCACCGTATCAGCAAAAGGAATAACATTGCCCTTTTTTGCCGTGGTATAGGGGATCTGTTTCTTCTCGATTACCTTCATGAGATCCCGGTAGACCGGAGTTGTATGTTTTGCTCCATTATCAACAAACAAATGTACCGGGAACGCATTAAGAACATCCACCATACCCCCGATGTGGTCAGAATGAGGATGACTCGAAACTATCACATCCAGGTTTTTAATCCCAAGGTTTTGGAGATAAGAGACAATGGTGAGACCTGAATCCAGTGGTCCGGCATCGATGAGCATCGTATGTCCATCACACTCGATGAAAGCCGAATCACCCTGCCCGACATCAAGAAAATGGACAGTAAGCAAAGAGGCGGATGAAAATGACACGAAACTGAATGATATCAGGACAATGAAACAAAAAAATCTCATATACTTATATGAATAAGATAATACCAATTGTTAAAATAATAGAATGACTGGTTTTCATTATACACTCACGCTCATAATTATCCTGGCCCTTTGTCTTCATGGAGCAGCATTACCTACGCCTGATGAATGGAGAGAATCAGCACGAGAGCAGTTCTTCTCAATGTCAAAAGAAGAAATTGATCCATACATTACCCCACTTATTGATCATAATCTGAGTAAAGGTCTTGTTGTGGTCATGGCAGACCAAAACGGCTATGCCATCTACTCCTATGGCACTATCAAAACAAAATCTGAAGGTATACTGCCGAATGAGACTCTTTTTGATATTGGATCTTTATCAAAGGTCATGACTGGAATCCTCATGGCAGATGGTGAAATCCGGGGAGTGTATAACCTTTCATCCCCCGTAAACACCTGGCTTTTTGGAGAGTATTCACTTCCGGACTTTGAAGGAGTGGACATGACCGGTTTTGACCTTGCAACTCACCGGTCAGGACTTCCTGCTTCTCCGGATAAGTTTTCTGAATATGATCCGTTGTCATCCTATGCTGACCAGATTGAACATTCAATGGAGCATTTTCAGACCATGACTGCAGATGACACCTACAATTGGGTAAGTAATTCATCCATGCTTGCTCCTCCCGGATACCAGTTTTTGTACTCAAACCTTGGTGCAGCCATCGCCGGAGACACAATTGCTCGTTCTCAAGGCGTTTCATACCCTGACCTGTTATCAAGGCAAATCCTTTCGCCCCTTGGAATGACCAGTACCGGGGCCATCTGGACCCTTGACAACCTTGGCCGGAGAGCACAGGGGTACCGGGGATATGAATACCCGGCAGATGAAGCTCATCTTATCAGGTTTAACGAATTCTGGACCGCTACTGGAGGTATCCACTCAAATGCGGAGGACATGGCTGTGTTCCTTGCTGCACAAATGGGTCTTTTGGATACAGAACTATCCGGTGCCATAGAAAAATCCCACATTCCGGTTGCAGAGATGTATGAAGGCCCTCCAAGAAGTGAAATGGGGATATTCTGGGAAATCCTCCACAACCGTGACGGTACAACTATCATCAAAAAAGCAGGAGAAACCAATGCTCACCAGGCAGCAATTGCATGGAATCCTGATTTTCAGGTGGGAGTGGTGATACTTTCCAACACTGCAACGATCACCGGCACTCATGTCATCGACAACGCTATTGCCCTTCTTGAACGAATGCAAGTGAAAAATCTTAATAAACAGAGGGGATTGTCTGGATGATGCAAAAAAAACACGATTTGTACAGAGTAGTTGCGAGTGAAAAAAATTGGGGGATAATTTCTCCATCACCACTCCATGAATGCTCCTGCACTTACTAAACCATAACCCGAGCCAAATGTTGTCTCGGGGCTTTTTACATGAATTATTATTACCATTCCCTGATCAAATTGCCTGTATTCCCCTAAATCAAAATAATAGGTACTGAATGTATCAACAGGTTCTGGCCGGATAACAATATCTGATTCGTAATATGTCCTAAGACCACTTTTAACAAGGATTTTTTCAATAGTACAGGAAGAGTCATGATCTGTAAGTCTTATGTATCTGATATGTGCATCAGGATTTATCGGAACAGAGATATAAAACTTGACAGTTACTCCGGGTAATAATGCTCCGCCAAGTCCGTATTCATGGTGATGCTGGTGTCCTGGCGATAAATATTCCTTTTGATCAAACTCATCAATACTAGCAGCCGTCCCTCCGATTACTATCCATTGTGAATTTTCATATGGACCAGGTTTGATTTCATCCTTTGTGAGTTGCATCATATCCAGAAGTGATTGTCCTGCAACTCCCGGTATCTGACTGGTTTTGTCAATACCTCCTTCACTTGCCAGGAGATTTATCGCACTTTTTCCAACAAGACCACCAGTCTTTGTTTCATTCACTTTAATTGGTGCAGATTGAGTACTTTTTTGATCGATTACTTTTAATTGTCCGGAATCTGCAGATCCATTTACGTCTGAAATCGCATTACTAACAGGGATTTTTGCGGCGAATACTGATACATGGAGTATGAGGAAAAAAAATCCCAAAATGAAAAGACAACACACAAATTTGGACTTCATGAACAAGGAAAGGATGTGGGAAATGATAAAATTTGTCATGCAGAAGTAACAGGGTCATTGAACGATATTTCAGAGAAATTAAAAGATTCTACCAGTTTTTTAACTATGAGTGATTGCATGGCATATCTTAATTATAGATCAAACGAATGCAATGGACATGGCAAAACAAGTACGGTACTCAAACCTGATTATCCTTGTATTAATTGTTGGATTCTTATGTTGTATTGCATCTTCTTCTGCAGCGATAACTGAAAAAAGCGTAAAAAATCTCAATAAACTTGAGAACAAAAATCAGTCAGTAAACATGTTGATGAGTAAAAGCAATGTGGGTTTAACATTATTTGATGGAAAA
>Ga0123334_1000279_pt1 | contig 67822 bp, 61 predicted proteins | sample BiotimSIPDNA_FD_89706 | JGI IMG/M metagenome (GOLD analysis project Ga0123334, IMG submission 89706) | Anaerobic biogas reactor microbial communites from Washington, USA - Biogas_R1 time_0 SIP DNA | ecosystem: Engineered > Bioreactor > Anaerobic > Unclassified | place: Washington, USA...
AGAGTATTCGCCTTCCTTGATAAAGTTTACCCCGAGGAGGAGTGATTATTTCTTTTTGTCTAAAAAATAAGCCGCCGGATTTGAGGGTGAAGGATTATAAGCATTGTTAATCCTCTTCCCTTGATTTATCTTCTTGATCTCAGAACCGAGCTCCTCGTGGAGCTTTTTACTTTTATCGTTATTGCTTTTTTCTATCTGGCTTATGCCTTCCACTAGTTTAAGTATTTCCCCTGTCCTTTCTTTAAGTGCCTTCGCGCCGGGAAATGCTTTTGCATCAATATCGTCAAGCTTTTTTACATTGGCTGTGGTCTTCAGTCTTTCAAAATAAACAGAGAACTCTTCATCCAATATGTTAATAGCCTCGATTTTTTCCTGCTTTTCATCGATAAGCCCCTTTAGCTTGTCTAGCGTCTCCGCTGTAATCACCGGAGTCTGAGCCTTCGACAAGGCCAACATATCCTCAAGTAGCTGCCGCTTCTTATCCAGAATTTCTACCATTCTATCGAAATATTTCTCAGCTGAAGTATCCATACCCGCCCCTATAATCATTTACTTACCTGTTTTCTTGCTTGCCTGCCAGACTTTCCTTCACGCTTCACTACTTCGCTATCTCGACAGACCTATCTCCATTCTTAGCCAGCTTCATTGCCTGTGCCCAGGTATCACGAAGATCCTTGGCTAAATGCAGTACCTCTTCCAGTATCTCTCTATCCTTTGTAATGTTTGCCTCCATGAGCCGGTCGGACATGTATTCATACAGCATTGCAAGACCCTGTGACAGCTCATATTGCATATCAAGGGTCGATCTGAATTCTATTATGATGTCCTCCGCTCTTATAATGCTATCGTGGGCTTTTTCGATATCCCTGTCTTCAATTGCCTTCTGGGCAATCATTATGAATCTAACCAGTCCGTTATACAGCATAAGTGTCAATTCTTCCGGGCTTGCTGTCAGTATTGCGTTTTGCTTGTATGCATTCTGTGCATTTGCAGTAACCATATTTACTCCCTTTCAGACATTATTGATGGTATATCCATAAAATCGCTTTAATATACGAATTGCTGAGCCAGCCAGGTGCTCTGTGTATTCATGCTATTTATCAAAGTCTCAAGCTGTGCGAACTGAGCGTAGTAGCTTTGTTCCTTCAAGAACAGCTCGTCGTTCAGCTTATCAATTTTTTCATCGAACTTGGAAATCTGATGGTAGAGAGTGTTATTGTATTGTGACCTGTCTCCGACTGCGCCAGCCTTCTCCAACAGAGATCCTCTTTTGCCGCCAATATTGGTAGTGCGGATACTATCTTGCAAAATATCCGAGATTCTGTTGATAAGACCGGATTCTCTAAACCGTTCCGCATTAGTCTGTGCATCGCCGATGGTAGCTGAGTTATAGGTAACATCTGATTTGTTTGTGAAAAGTGCCATAACCTTATCCGGGTTTTCATTTAGGGCTTTTTGCAGCTTGGCCTCATCCACATACAGCTTACCCTTATCAGACCATGAGCTCGACTTTATACCAATGGAGGCAAGGGTCAATCCCGTTCCTTCCACAGACTGCATCATAGCATTGCGCATTCTGGTTACAATAGACCTAAGCGTCCCGTCATTTGCCAGTATCCCTGCCTTGGCGCTGTCTTCCCAAAGCTTGATGTCTTCATCTTTCATTGCTTCCTTCTGAGAATCAGTAAGGGGGCTGTAATCATAGTCCCTCTTTTCAGAAAGCCTTTCATTGATTTTATCCAATACTTCATTGTATTTGGTGACGAATCCCTTTATCAAATCTAGGGCTTTTGTCGGATTGGAGTTAACCTCCATATTCACCGAACCGGCATAGTCCTTTTTCAGGTTAAATACGATTCCATTAACGTTAAAGCTATTGGATGAACGAGTGATCACCTGATCCCCATTAACACCATCGTTATAGGTAATGCTGGCATCCCTGCCTGCTTCAGTTCCCACAAGCGAAAGCGAATTTAGCAGATTCCCGCCGGTTTCACTTGTGGTAATCGTAGAGGTGACACCTACTTGCTTCGATTCCAAAGTAAACTTGTTATTCAAGCTGTCAAAGCTCATTTTAACGCCTGCGGCATCATTTGCATTAACCTCGGCCATTATGTCTCTTATTGATGTTGCGGATGAGTTAAAGCTGAATGCCTGGCCATTAATCTCAAAGCTAATATCATTGTCTGTCCCTGCAACAGTAAGTGGCACAGCAAAGCTGTTTCTAATGTCGTATATATTAGCTGACAAGTCTATTCTATTAGAGGTGTTTGCCCCTTCCATACCAATAGCAGCAAGGCCTGTATTTCCTTCAACCGCCCCAAGGGAAAGTGTATTCGTGCTATCTGTATTAAAGGTAAGTTTATTTCCGGCATCCAGCGTGACACTGACCTTACCGCTTCCGAATGTTGAATTCAATTTGCCCTGCAAATCCAGCCTAAGCTGTTCTGCATTGGTCGACCCAATGTCCAGTGTAATTTCCTTTGTTGTTCCGTTAAATGTAAAGGACACCTTATTATTAGCCTCAGTTATGGTGATTTCATCACCTAGAATATTCCCTCTAATCGCCGCCGATGCATTTCCCCCGCTGATTTTCGCAGCCGCTGCGGTTACTATGTTTTTAATCGTATACTCACCGGCTTTTGCTCCTGTGCCCGTAACAGCAGAAAAATACGAACTGCTGTCAACTGCATCATACTTTATTGCAAAGGCATTATAGGCGGAAGGATCCCTCATGTCCGTCAAGGGCTTCAATGAATTGAAGAACTCGTTGTCAAGGCTCTGAAGCATGCTAGTAATCTCTCTGTATGATTCCTGCTTCCAAACCAGCATTTGTCTGTCCTGGGCCACCTTATCGACCTTTGCGCCTTCAAGCTGCATCAGGGACATTACCATGCCATCAACATCCAAGCCTGACAGTCCGGACATCCTTGTCGTGCTGCTATATATCGCATTAATGTTACTCATTCAGTTCACCTTCTTTCATCCACTAAAAGACCTGCCATCTCCATCATATTGGCGACCATATCTAGTATCCTTTTAGGAGGTATTTCCCTGATTACCTCCCCGGTATTTTCATCTATCACTTTTACCATGATCCCGTTTATTTTGTCATGAACAGAGTACTCGAACCTTCTGCTTGTACCTTCCAGCATCTTGTTCGCCTTGTGGACAGCCTCGCCGACCATCTCATCGGTAAACTGGGGCTCGCCATCGCTATTTGTATGTTTTTGATGCGGTGTAGTACCCTGAACCCGGGGTCTTTGTGATGTATGTACAACATTTCTTACATGCTCACCGGAGCCCACCTCAATGGCTAAAGTAGTATTTGTGGCGTCCATGCCTGAAACTCTCATCTCAATCCCTCCATGTGTATAAAGAATCATTGACTGAATATTTCAGACTGTTTTTAGATAGTCCTAAATATTCAGAGCATCTTACAATACGTCCTACCTTATATATCGGCAATTAATCAATAATATTTATATATTTTTTACATTATTTCAAAGGCTCTTCTAAGTAAAATAATTGACCTTACATTTATTAATTGATATCCTTAAATTACCGATAAATATGCATGACACGAGAAAGAGGAAAATATAATGGACAAATACTTCGTACATAAATCAAGCTATGTGGATACGCCCTGCGAAATAGGCGAAGGCACAAAAATATGGCACTTTTCACACATCATGAATGGCTGCAGGTGTTATAAGCGTCTTCTTATGATGTTTATAGGTTAGCATACCGACAAAGCAATAAAATAGCTGTTTCCAATAAACGGAATGGGAAGACACACCCATTCCATTTTTTTATGCAAATAGCAGAAAGGACACAATGAAGAAGAAAGATAATCAAATTATAGCACTTTATAAAAGATTATCACATGATGATGAATTGATAAGGCGGAATAGTTTCTTTTTGACTATTTACATTAAAAAATGTTATTGTTATCTTCGAAGGAGGGGAAGGACTTGAAGAAAATTGCTGTGTTAACATATCCGATAAAGCATAGGAAAACATTTGATTTATTAAGCTTACTTAAGGCAAATGGTTATTCCGATGTTTATGTATGTGCGATACCATTTCATTATCAAAAAAAGAAATATCCAATTTATCAGCATCGTCCTGAAATGAATTATAATATTCCATTTATAGAAGTTATGTGCCAAAATTTGAAGTATAGGTATGCTGAAGGTACCTTGGATTCTTTTGCAATTGAGACTGACAGAATAGTATTAGTGGCTGGTGCTGGAATAATTCCAGATGATTTTGTCAAAAGTCATACAGTAATTAATTCTCACCCAGGATATATTCCTAATTGTCGAGGATTAGATGCATTCAAATGGGCAATAAATGAGAAACAACCGATTGGAGTAACTACACATCTTATTGGTAAATATGTTGATGCTGGAGATGTTATAGAAAGAAGAAAAATTGATATATATGATACTGATACATTTCATGCGGTTGCAGAGAGAGTATATGAAAATGAAGTATCTATGTTGGTTGAGGCTATAGATAACTATTCAAATACAAAAGAAATTTTACCAGGTGAGTATGAATTACATAAGAGAATGCCTAAAGAAGTTGAGGAAAAACTTTTATATGATTTTGAAGAGTACAAAAGATTATTTGGCATAAAAAGGAATGATGGTGTATGATGGCGCCAGTATCGGGGCAAATGCTACGATCGTTTGCGGGCATGATATTGGTAAATACGCATTTATCGGCGCAGGCGCGGTAGTCACGAAGGATGTACCTGATTTCGCATTGGTGCTGGGAAATCCGGCAAGAGTTGCCGGATGGGTATGTAAATGCGGAAGCGGGCTGCAATTAACAGATGAAAGTAAAACCATTGCACATGATAATGCGGCCTGCACATCAGATGAAGCCACAGCGGCGGTGTGCGGCGAATGCGGCGGCGAGTATGTGAGAAACTTTACCTAAATGAAGCCACCCATCTTAAGCATTTCTCTTGTGTCTTCTAACCCTAAAACATTATCATTTGATGCAAATTCATATGAACCAATTTGTCTGGATTCGTACTCAGCATAATGCTCTTTCAGTCCATTAATATGCAGTTGTGGTAGGATTACAAAATAATCGTCATTATAGATATATGTATTTTTGACCTCATATCTTGAAATTAGAACCTCATGAATTTTTTCTCCTGGTCTGCATCCAATCTGTTCAATTACTGTATCTGCATTGCCTACCTCACTCTTAATTACTTCTGCAATATTGCGTATGCTGTACCCAGGCATTTTCATTACAAAAGTCTCTCCGCCATAATTGTTTTGTACAGCTACAAATAATAGCGCTATCGCCTGGTGAAGAGTGAGAAAAAACCTCGTCATATCACCATCGGTCAAAGAAATTTTATTAAATCTTTTTACCTGGTCAATAAAATACGGAACTACACTGCCGTTTGTTCCCAGTACATTACCACCTCTTATACACACAAACTTTGTGTCGTAATTAAGAGTGTTTGCCTGAATAATAAGCTTTTCACCCAAAGCTTTCGTTATCCCATAAACATTAATAGGATCTACTGCTTTGTCAGTAGAAACATCTATGACTTGAGAAACACCATTCTCTATTGCCGCATTAATTAAGTTCTCTACTCCAATTATATTTGTCTTAATTGCTTCATATGGTTGTTCTTCGCAAATAGGAACATGTTTTAATGCGGCCAAATGAAATATGTAATCAATGTTTCTGGTTGCTTCTTTCAACGCATCGTAATCCCTAATATCGCCAATGACAAATCTTAGTTTAGGGTTATTAAATCGCCTCTGCATATTAACCTGATTCAATTCACTTCTAGAATATATGACTATCTGCAAAGGATTTTTCTCTAATAATTGACTAACAAGCTCATAGCCCCATGAGCCAGTCCCTCCTGTAATAAGGATTCTTTTGTTATTGAACATATAGACACCCCTGTTTCTCATAATTTTGCATATACTACTGACTCATACCAGCATTTACTATTATGATGCCTTAAATATATTTTATATTGTGGAACTAAGTCTCTTATCACCAATGGTATTTTCCATAGATCCGAAGATAAGTGGTAGTTGCATATAGCAAGTTTTGGTTTATGCTTCATAATAGTATTTTTTGCACCCATAATAGTTTCTACCTCGGCACCTTCCACATCAAGCTTTATCATCGTAACTTTATTTGTCTTCATCACCTCATCTACACTTGTTACTTGAATATAATAGTCTGCTTCATCAACAATACAAGCTGCAGAATTGTGAGAATTTGAAAAATATACTTTACCCGCTTTATTAAAGAGACCAAGATTATATATTTTTATGTCCCCAGAAGTTTTTTTAATTTTATTTACATTTTCACTTAATTTATAAAAATTGTCATTGTCCGGTTCAAAACAATATATCTCTTTAAATTTCCCACCAGACAGTTCATAATACTTTTGCAGGGTATCTCCTGTAAATGCACCCCCGTCAATAATACACTCATCTATACTGAAGTCAAAAATATCTGTTAAAAAGTATTGTTCTTCTGAAAGTGTAATTTCTTCGAAAATCTCCGGCCGTTGAGTAAAAACATATTTTACAAGACCGAGGAAAACTTCCTTGGATAATTGATCTTCCAACAACTCATATGTTCTCTGAAGCTCTTCCATATGAATAAGATAGTCAATTGAAAATCTATGTTAGATATGCTTAAACCCTTTACTCCTTAATTTCTCCGTGATACCATCGCTCCATTTTGATGTTATGATAATAGGAATATCAAGGCCAATTTCAGCCAGCTCCTCCGGTGAAACAACCTTAATTCCATTAATATAACTACCCCATTTGCTTCCATCGTCGTCACAAAAATTCAAGACATTCAAATTTAAGTGAGCATAATCCTTTAGAAACCGCTTTCCCTTTTCCGCCGCACCAAATAGAACCACATCCGCCTTTTTTTCTTTCATTGTCTCATACAAGGAAATAGCCTTTGGTGCAATTTCGTTAATATATTCTTTTATCATATTTCCCTCACTTATTTTCGATTGCTATATATACTATCGTACAGCTTATGGTTTTTCTTCATCCAGTTTTTCAGTTGACAAATCATTTCTTCATAGCCTGGAACCCCTTCAGGCAACTCATTCCTTGTATCTACAAGCGTCCTGTTACACTTGACATCAAAATTCCTATTTATACTAATCTCTTTACAAAACACTTCCCTAATTATACATAGAAGCTCATATTTATTTATTGGAGCAGAAGGTACCAAATGATACAGGCCGGACAAATCTAATCTGATCATAGTATCAATATTGATTGCCAGTTGGAGAGTAGTCACACCTGTCCAATAAACATTTGAGTAGCCGGATATTTCGCCCTTCTGCTTTAAAAACCAATGAAACAGTCCAATGCCTTCTTGCTTTAGCTCCGGCCCGATTATTGACGTTCTAATAGTAAGATCCTTCTCATTAATAATTTCACCTAATGCTTTTGTTCTTGCATAAAAATCAGATCCATCAGGCATATCTGTTTCAGTATACCTTCCGGTTTTTCCGGAAAATACACAGTCAGTGCTTATGTGAATAATCTTTGTACTTTCACTAATACAGATTCTTTCAAGCCATTTTGGAAAATATGAATTAATAAATATAGCGTCAGGGATTTTTTTGTTTATGCCTTTATTTAGTATCCCTATACAATTAATAATAATATCTGGTTTCTCAATATTAATTAGGTTCTCTACCTTCGACAGGTCGCGAATGTCTAGTATAATTGAATTGGGATACGGTTTATAAGTATGACAAACATCAATTACGTGATAATTATTTATTGTTTTTAAATAAAGGCTTATCATATGACCAGCCATTCCAGCTGCGCCTAAAACAATTATCTTTTTCATGGGCTTCCCTCTAATTGTTCAATATAAAATTAACTACCTTGTCAGAAACGTTCCTATCAATATATCCAATAGGATACTCCCATTGGCAATTTGATTTCATCATACGTTTAGTACACTCTACTATTCTTTCGGTATGGATCCCTGAGACAATATTGCTTCCACACTCAACTGTTTCAGGCCTTTCTGTGGTATCCCTGACGGTTACTGTCGGTATGTTAAATATGCAACATTCTTCCTGCACAGTACCACTATCAGTTAAAACTATTCTTGCATTCTTTTCTAACTTTACAAAATCAAAAAATCCGAACGGTTCACAATATAAAATATTTCTATTTGAATTAACAATTCCAAACGTCTCAAGCTTTTGTCTTGTTCTAGGATGCACACTAAAAATGACCTTAAACCCATTTCCCTTTTGAATTAAATCAATGGCATTAATGATTTGTTGGAGTCTCTCAAAATTATCAACATTTTCCGATCTGTGAATCGTAACCAGCAAATAATTATCTTTGACGATATTCAATTCGCTAAGTATATTGCTTTCTTCAATTTTATCTGAAAAATGGTTTAAAACTTCAAATATGGGATTACCGCATAAAAATATCCTTTGTTTTGGCAAGCCATCTAAAAGCAAATTTTCTCTGCTTCCCGGCGTATAGGGCAAGGCATAAGATGAAATAGAGTCAATAACCTTCCTGTTCTTTTCTTCTGGTACTTTCAGATCAAAACATCTATTCCCCGCCTCCATATGATATACAGGTATCGACATCCGCTCCGCAATAATTGATAAAAGACCACTATTTGTGTCCCCAAGAATTAATACCTTATCAGGCTTTTCGCTTAACAATAGAGTCTCTATCTCGCAAAACATTTTACCCAGCTGGCGTCCAAAACGATACTCTTCTATATCGAAATGATAATTAGGCCTTCGTATGCCGAGCCCATCAAAAAAAATATCGCTAAGTGACTTTGAATAGTTTTGCCCTGTATGCACTAATATATGATCACTTGTTTTGTCAAGCTTGCTTATAATAAGTGAAAGCCGAATTATTTCCGGTCTTGTCCCTAAAATTGTCATTATCTTCATCTAATCACTCCGCACTTTTTAGTTTTTTTGGTTTTTATAAAATTCACTATAATCACTTTTTATTTCAGTTTCCAAAGCACTATAGTCATTACCTTCCTTAGACGCTTGGTCCATATATATCATTCCTTCTTCAATATAAATATCAACATACTGTTTCATCTGTGATTTTGTCACAGTACCTGCTATGTAATTAGGAACCCGCTCTCCTCTAAGGTATTCCCTTGCTATTTGAAAATAAAATTTAGCAAGTAATAGTTTTTTGAGTTTATTTCTGTTTGAAATTGCATTCCACTCTATCTGAGGGAAATATATCTCTTCACTGAAATTTGAAATAATATAGTCGTATATAGATGCTGTCGTAGTTATCCTTTTACCAAAATTATGCGATGCGTTTTGGGAATGGACACGATAGTTAATTAGGTTTTCATTTATCATACCATAGCGCCAGTTATTCTTAATAAAATGCAAAGTGTTGAGTGTGTCACAGGAAAAATCATTACCCTTGTAGATAATCCACTCAATATTATTTTTTCTAAGGTAATCTGTTCTGTATAACCCATTCATAGGTATTACCCCGGAACCCGTGTTGAATATCATTTGAACAGTTTCCTCAGGTTCATAAAGATTATATGACCATTGTCCCGTTACAATGTTATCCTCATTTACTATGTTAAAATTGCAATACACATAATCTTTATCGGGGTTATGCTCCATATAATGCACAAATCTCTCTATGGCATCTTCTGCCGCATAATCGTCAGATGCAATCCATTGCACATACTTACCCCTTGCTTGAGAAAATATCTCCTGAGTAGCTTTTGCCGGCCCGCCCGAATTAGATGCATGATAAATGGCACGTATATTATCATGTTCACTTTCAAACTGTTCAATTAACCCTCGTGAACCGTCCGTTGAGAAATCATCGATTAACAGTATTTCAATATTAGGATAGGTCTGGTTAAGAAATGATGTCACACAATTATGCAAGTACCGTTTGCAATTATAGTTAATTATCCCTACCGTCACCAATGGCATTTGCGGGTCTTCTTCAATTCCTTTCAGATACATATTAGTGTAATTTCCTGGATTGAGAAAATGTTGTATTGCATTATCCAGCGAGCTAATTATGTCAAGCTTACCAATCTCATAGTCTGCTTCAGCATAAATCTTTGCCTCATCTGCCTCTTTTCTGATCTGCTCCTCATCCCATATATGGTTTAAAGATATATCAGAAAGGCTTAAGGGGTTATTTCTCTTCTTTATTATCAATACTTTTTGGGAAAGTCCGAATCCATTCTTAATCAAACATTGCTTTTCAAGTGCTGTCAGCCATTTTGCCAGCTTGTGCTTGGCAGAATCAGAGAAATTATCTGCTCCAAAGACCTGTGTGATCATGTCGAATACCGTTTGTACAAGATAGGCTTTTTCGCCAATCAATTTCTTGTCAAAGGGATTATTCATAAAAAAAGCAGACGGAATAAGACCAGCAATCTCTAAATCATATTCAGAGAGAACACCCTTAACATACTCCAGATCCCTAATAACAAGATGGGGAGAAATACTTTTGGTATTAATCATTGAAATAGGGTCAAATGTTATATATATTCCATGATCATTTAAAGAAGATGAAATACAATTCATTGCTGATCTATACTTATTTTCATCGGTTAAATGCAATAATACATCTGCTGAAAAAACTAAATCAAATTTGTTCTCTTCATAAGATGCCTTATCAGATATGTCTCCATTGATGAATTTAAAGCTTTTATATTTTTTAGAAAGTTCCTTTACAGATTTTTCTGATATGTCAATTCCTAAAAACTTGCCGGGGGTTTTCTCATGAAAATACTCTGTGAATATTCCTATGCCCGGACCCAACTCCAGAATATCCTTCCCTTTCAAATCATTAAATATTTTCATTTCAAGGTACTTCAATATGTCAAATCTGATGCTATATAAGTATTTATTGTATATCTCTCCCAGTCCTATATACCCTACTCCCTCTATGTCAAATTTGCGATTCAGCCTGTTATTCCAATATGCAGCATAGTCAAAATCTGAGGAGACTCCGTTCTCACTATCCATGTTTATGATAAGATCTCTTATCTTGTTTAGTTTATCATATAAAGAATAATTCTCAGTTACAAAGGAACGATATTCTTCTGAATTATACTGCTCATTTCTTATACTCTCCACTGCCTCATCAATAGTATTCCATATATACTTACCTGCATATATGCCTCTGGCACCGACAAAATTATGAACAATAGGTTTAATACCCTTGCACATGGCTTGCATAACACTCATGTTTTGCGATTCCAGCACACTGGTACACAAGATATAGTTTTTATCCTCCAGCCATTGATCTACATTATCCTGCCATCCATCATATATCACATTATCTTCAATCCCGAATTCCCTGATCATTTGGTCAAAATATAGCTCATCTCGCTCATCCTGGAACTCTCCCGCAATAAACAGCTTATATCTACTGTCCTGATCGTATAATGCTTTAAAAGTATGCAGAAGCAGCATAGGTCCTTTTTTGTAATTAATGTAGCCCACATAGGCTACATTGAATCCATTGCTCCTATTTTTGAACATATACCTATTCAAGTCTACACCATTTGTTATCACCGCTGTCTGTTCCGCCTGCAGCTTGCATGCTTTGCTAAGAACGTAGTCTCTGATGTGCTCTGCAATAAATATGACTTTATCAACATTCTTCCATGTTACTTTATATATATACTCTGTAAATGCTTCATAGCTATGAAGCCTGCAAACAATCTTCTTTTGATTTGCCACAGGCAACTTGCTACCATATGCTATAAGCTCATCACACCACTCAAACCAACAGACATCCGCCCACATCATGCCTTCATCTATCTGCTTTAGATCCTGTACAATTATTTTCCTTACCCAGTAATGTTCTGAAAGCCCATTAATGATATCTCCGAGGAAGCTGTCCATCCCGGCCCTGACAAAGAAAACAATCCTGGCTCTTTCGCTTATCTCAACGCTCTCATCAGTCGCCTTTATTCGGGCAACAGCCTCGCTGACATTTTGCCTTTGAGCATCCTCATGGGCAACAGTCTCGGCTTTACAATATAAATCAGCTGCATCCTGAGCCTTTCCCTCCAGCTCACGAATATAAGCCAGATTGAACAGTAGGTCAAAGTGCACAGAGTCCTTTTTCAAGCCTTCAAGCAAGACAGCCTCGGCTTTATCGAGATCTCCCTCGATAATATGGATAACTGCTCTCATGCTGCAAATCTCCGGATCGCCCGGTATCATTGCCTCATAGTCATCCAGAGCCTTCATTGCTTCTCTCAGGCGCCCCTGCTCTATCCATTTCTCTATTTTGCCCTTTATTGATTTCATTTTCCTTTGTATTTCGGCATTACTCATGGGCTTAATCCTCTTTTCCAGAATCACTTATATCGGGAAATAACTCCTTCATATATTTATTCATATAAATAGCCAAATAGGGATTCGCCCTAGCTGCCTCTCTGAAATAGCGGCTCACAGCTTTATCCTCACCTTTATCAGCTGATTGTGTCGCATAGTTAAGCGCTATGAAAAAGCGGTCCTCATAGTCCTCAAGGGTACTATAGTGTAGTCTTAGCTTTTCCGTATCATATAAGAGCCCTGTATATTTTATCCCGTAATCTATATATTGCTTGAATAAGGAATAGTCATGTTCAGAAGGTTCATTTCCCAAATTTTTCAGGATTATTGCCTTATTTAATAATAATGCATAGGAAATACCAACACCAACTTTTACGCTCTGAAAGTCATCACGGATATTGCCTTCTGAAACGAAGCCCTCAAAGAACCCCTTTAGCTCCGGCTTCTTGTCGATAAGTATCCTTATATATTCCTTTAGCTTTGACTTTTTTAGCTTTTTAAATATAGAAACAGCCTGTCTTGTGTTTTTGTCGATATCTATGAACAATTCAGCATAAAAATCAGGTAGCTCATTAAAATCAGCATCCTTGACAGCAACATCCGCAAGCAGGTCACTACTGCCTACACTACCTATCCTGCTTTTGTTAAGTAAGGGATACAAGCCCTCTTCTGCACTAAAGAGCACAGAAATCTCATTGCTATCTTCATGATTACACATTGCTCTTTCTTTCTCTATTGTTACTACAATTATTTCATTTATACGCTTCTGCTTGCAATGCTCAAGATATGTCTGCTTTAATTCATCATATCTCTTTAGTTTCAGCAAGACCTTTATAAGCAGCTCTATTTTTGTTTGAACGGATGTTACAAGCTTTAGGTACTTGTATGCTTCCTCATAATCAGCCCTGTTAAATGCTTCCCTTGCGATGAAAATAGCCGCATTGTCCACCTCGGGAGCATTAGCATACACTATCTCTATACCAGGGTTAGACGAAATTGCCAATTGCGGTAGCCTTTCAACTAAATCAATATATTTCACATAAGTATTGTACGCCTCTTCTCTTTTGGCCAGATTAGTATAGGCATAGGCTAACATATAATAAAGATCTATATACTCCGGTTCAACCTTCAAGCCTTCCAGACAAGCATTAACCGCCTCATTAAACTCATTATTTACACAAGAATATGTCGCATACTTACCATATACATAACAATGTCGCTTCATTTTCTCTTCATCGTTATACATCAACTTATGTGCTTTTCGAATCTCGCTGAGTGCTTCTCTTTTTTCTCGATGGGCATAATAGCTTTGTGATAGTTGATATCTATAGTAAACATTCTCAGGATCCTTTTCCAGCTCCCTCTTAAGAATTGATGCCGTGCGTAAAAATTTCTTTTCTCTTAACTCTTCATCGATAAATAAGTAGCCATAATGCTCTATGAATAAATCTGTTGTCATTATAGGCTCTTTAAAAACAGGTTGATTATGGACTGCACCCTCATAGTGAAAATCACCGTCATTTCTGAATATCCTTGGTTGAGGCAATATTGTCGGCGAATCTGCTGCCATTAGATTTTTGATTTTCAAGTTATAGGTATTAAAAGAATTGCACCTATTTGAAAGAATTGAATACAGCTTCATTGGCTCCAGCAGAACCTCATCTGCATCCAATATGAAAATAAATTCACCCTTTGCATAGGATATAGTTATATTTCGCATTCGGGAAAAATGAGGCTCCCATTTACGATGGAATACCTTCTTTGTATATTCCTTTGCAATACTTACGGTATTGTCCTGGGAGCCCGTATCCACAATAATCAATTCAATATCAACCTTATCCAGCAATGGTCTCAGGGCATTTAGGCATCGGCGCAGATTCTTCTGTTCATCCTTAACCATCATGCAAATACTAAGCAGATATTCTCGATCCATGTTCTCTCCTCTGTATTTATTTAGTCAGGCATTCCTGCCAGTAGACAAGCAGATCCTTCACCTCATAATCCAAAATGTCCGAAATAAGTGCTGTATCAGAGTTGCTCATCGCATCTGTTAGCATCTCCAATTTTTCTCTGAACTCCAGCAAATCGATACCTTTATATAATTCACTTAAGACGGCAATCCCCTCTACCAAAGCCCGCATGTCCTCAAGAAGGTTTCTTAATCTATCCTGATCCACTGAGCCTTCATCTGCGCAACTAATAACAATATCGTCTATCCTTTTGTTAATATTAACAATAAGCTCAATAGCAAGCTCCTTTATTTCGTTGTTTGCCTTATCCATATGACAACTCCCCATCTTTAATTGCCCTTCTGAGCAGATTAACTGTTTCTATTATACTAAAAGAGACTCTGGTTAACCAGAGTCTCTTTTTGTGTAAACGATTTACTATCTGAGTAATGATAATACGTTCTGTGGTGCTTGATTTGCCTGAGCAAGCATTGCTGTACCGGCCTGAACAAGGATGTTGTTCTTCGTGAAGTTGGACATCTCCTCTGCCATATCAGCGTCTCTGATACGAGATTCTGCAGCCTGAAGATTCTCCGCTGTAGTCTTAGTGTTCCTGACCTGTGCCTCTAGCCTGTTCTGATCAGCACCGAACTGAGCTCTTTGTTCGTTAACTACCGCTATTGCAGAAGCAATAGCACCTGCAGTTGATGAAGACCCTACCGAAACAGCACCTGTAAGAACTGATGTACCGTTAAATAACGTCCCACTATAAATACCGCTAATTGCTTCTCCCAGCTCTGTCATTTCAAGCTTCAGGTTGGATTCATCATCTGCGGCAAGGGTTTTGTCATTGAGCTGCTCTGCCAGTTCTGTCAACCTGACAAGCATGTTACTGACTTCATCCAGTGCACCTTCAGCTGTCTGAATCATTGAAATCTCATTCTGGTCGTTTCTTGCTTTCTGATTGAGCTGTCTGATCTGGGCTCTCATTTTCTCGGAAATCGATAGTCCTGCTGCATCGTCTGCTGCACGGTTTATTCTCTTACCGGATGAAAGCTTCTCCATCGATTTGGAAGTTGCTGCATTTGTGTTGAACAGCTGGTTACGAGTGTTAATTGCCGCAATATTGTTGTTGATAATCATAATAAAATCCTCCTTGAATTTTATAACCGGGAATCCTTTCCCGATTCTCTGCCGGTTAGGCCGGCTCCTGTTTTTTTGAGAAGCAAGACCCTTTCACTGATGCGCGCCTCAATTAAAGTGGAATTGTTTCTCTTGTTATATATATCGGTGCAAAATAAAAAGACTTTAGCACTTTTTTAAAAAATTTTATTTATTTTTTAGAATATCATTCAGATTGATCCCCACATTAATATCAGCTGCCTTTTTGTTCTCATCGGCAATCTGTAGAAATATCTCCTTCCTGTGAATAGAAATATCTCTTGGTGCATTAATACCGATCTTGACCTGGTCTCCCTGCACCTCAAGTACGGTTATCTCAACATTCTCATTTATTATGATTGATTGATCCTTTTTCCTCGTCAGCACAAGCATTTCCCGTCTCCTCCCGTCCCTGGAGTTCTTCCAATACATAGTGTCTCACACCATATCTATCCGTGTCAAGAATTAGCTGCTTGCCTCTTTTATTGCGTGTGTTAATGATAATAGGCGCCTGTAGATTCATGGTCATTTTATTCATGTCCTCGGGAACCACAACGATGCTGTATACCTCTACATCCTTTTCATCACTAATACCAAGTTCACCTAAAGTCTCATCATCCAGCTTTATCTCATAGTCCTTCTTAACGGCAAAGGGATTTATCAATACAAAAGCAAGCATCTGATCGTCAATGCTCTGAAGCCATTTAAAGGGAGAATTCTCATCTTCATTATCAATAAGTATGTACCTTTTCAACGTGTTAAATCCGGGTAATCCTCGACTAAAATCAATTATTTCACTTTCCTTTATATCCAGCTCTCCAAAATACCTTGTTTGCAGAATCATTTTATTCCCCCCGATTTTTTTATTCAAGCGAATGCGTTAATCGCTGTGCTTACATACCTCATACTAATTGAAGCGTATTGCTCCATGGCAATCTTCACCTGCGATGGTATATAATTAAACGTGACACCGCCGGGAGTGAACTGCCCCTCGATGCCATTTTTTGCGCCTGCGGCATTGCCCTGGGGAGTGATTTGCAGGCCTCCCCCTACTATAGTGATCCTGGGACTTGCCTTGGGCATATAATCTAGTCCAAATTCATGTTCCGTTACTCCATTCTGCCAGGCAAGATCCGCTATCGGCTCGCCTCCGTTTTCAATAGCCGCCAAAGTGTCCCCCTCACCACTGACCCTTGTAGCGTAGTTCAACGCGTGCTGCATAGCCATCTGGCCCTCATACCGCGTTAAATCCAGGGGACCCCTTAGACCTGAGCTGGCAAAGCACTCATACTGGTCTATTACAACTTTGGGCAGCTCGCTTTGGATATCCAGCCTGTCTACCTTGTGGCTAAGCTCGAGCCTTGCCCTTCTTGTCTGAATCGATAATTCCGACCGTGTTGTCTCAATATTAATTTTGGCATCCGTGCGACTTATCTGTAAAGACATATCCTCACCATCCGTGGCGTTTATCACAGGCTTCTATCGTAAGCTCAGCTAGAAGGCTTCAATGCCACCTAATTATCTCAAGAAATCAATAAGTGACGGCATAATAATCCTGGCACCACCTGCAAGCGATGCCCTGTATACATTCTCCTCATTCTTCAGGTTCATTATGGTATCAGCCATGTCAACATTTTCGTTTTCGCTCATTAGCTTTGTGAAGTTCAGCTTATCGTTCTGCATTCTGTTCGTGGTTAATTCAAGCCTGTTCACTCGAGCTCCCACATCGGCCCTCACCCTAAGAACATTATCCAGGTTATTCAGAAATGCATCACTCATGGTGGCTAGTTCCGCAGCGTCTGCGGAATTTAAGGCTGTAATAAATCTGTCTACATCATCTATAAATTTGCCTTTGTCACCAGCTGTAGTGGCAGCTCCAGCGTTAAACAGGTCACCGCCGGTAATATTAATATTTATGCTGTCACTCATGCCAATTTCATAAATAATCATTTCGCTGTTTTCTACGTCTAAAGCAAAGGTGCCATCTGAATTCATAAATGCCTGATCAGTCTTAAATCCGGAGAAAATGTACCTACCCGCATATGTAGAATTCGACAAATTAACAAGCTGGGTCCTCAGCTGCTCTGCTTCCTTAGCGGTAGCCCCTAAATCCTGTTGGCTAAGCGTAGTGTCGGTACTGGCCACGGCTAGTTCATTCAATCTTTGAAATATATCGTCCATATCACTCAGTGCAGTTTCAGTGACCTCAAGCCAGGACTGCGCATCCTTAAGGTTCTTCTGGTACTGCGCTATTTCAGCCACATCTGTGCGCAGCTTCAATGCTCTGGCTGCTACGACCGGATCGTCCGATGGCACCTGTATCTTCTTGCCGGATGCCAGCTGACCCTGGAACTTGTTCATTCTGGTCATATTGTTTGTGATGTAGTTGACCATGTTGTTTATTAGCATATTATTTGTAATTCTCATATACTATACCTCCATATCACTCCACACTATCTAACGGAAACACCTTTTGCTTTACTCCGAAACATTCTCCCTTACTCTCCGCTTATGTCATGCTGAGCGTAAACGAAGGAGCATTGTAAGGATTCTTCACTGCCTTCAGAATGACAGTTATTATCATCCTACCTCCTGCCTCTTGCATCCTGCGTCTCGCATCTGGTCTCTGGCTTCTGTTTTACACAAATAAGCCGTTTATCAGCCTCTCATATATCTCATTCATAGTCTGTATCATTTTCGCCGAAGCGCTATATGCCTGCTGGAATTTAACCAAATTCGCCATTTCCTCATCAATGGATACTCCCGAGTCTGAAAGCCGTCTATTGACTATCTGGTTCACAATAATCTGCCTGTTGCTCTCATAATTAGCCGCCTGCTCCGCATCAACGCCCAAAGTCGCCACGAGAGACTTCATAAAATCCTCCGGGCCACCTTCGGCGAACATGTCCGTATTCCTCCTGAAGCCCAACAGCTCATTGAGCACATCTATATTCCCCGCTTCTTCGGCAACACCTGCCGTAGCAATCAGATTATAATCATTCTCAATATCGAAGCTTACCGAGAAGTTTTTTGCTGTAATGCTACTATATAGATTGTATATATCCTCATTGTAGTTGGGATCGGTGGTATCCGTAACAGTGCCAACAAAATCCTCGCTCGATAGCTGCCTACCGTCCTTCCCCTTCATCGTGAAAAAACGAATCATGTTGGTAGCAGAGGCTCCATAGCCATAACCATCGACATGACCTGTTCCAAAGGTATCGGTGGCACTATAGCCCTTTATATCATCAGTATCAACATAGCCTTCATTAAATGCCCGTGCAAAGGTTTGCACAAATTCATTAAGCTTTTTCTGATAATAAGGTATGCCCTTGTAATTGGGCGATGCGATCCCATTGGGGCCGCCGCTTGAGCCTTCATTGCCGTCCCTCACATCAAGATAGCCCCTGAGCTCGCCGCTCTTAACGCTTAGCGCGTTCCCATCGGCCCACTGAATCTGATAAAGGTTGGGCACATCCTCGCTATTGACCTTGTGATCACTGTCCCTCTGCACAAGAGCCAGCTCACTAATAGTGAAATGATCAACTAAAGCCTTTCCACTGATGGTCACAAGAAAATGTTTGTCCTCTCTCCCATCCGGCAGACGGCCTGTTACCACCTCACTTGCATCAATATTGATAATCCTCGAAAGCTTGTCTACCAGCAAGGTACGCTGGTCTCTCATGTCATTGGCAGTGTTGCCGTCAAGCTCCGTTATGTAAATCTGCCTGTTCAGCTGCTGTATTTGTATTGCATATGAATTAACTGCCTCTACCTTGGTCTGTATCTTATAGTTCAAATCCTTCTGAAGCTCCTCGAAATGCGATGCCATGCTGTTAAAGTATTTCGTCAGCGTCACGCCCCTTTGCTTCACAAGGGACCTCACTGCTGCACTGCTGGGATCCTTGGCAAGCTCCTGCATGGAATCGTAAAAGTCGCTCATAATAGTTGCAAATCCGCTGTCGGATGGCTCATTAAAGGTTACCTCGATATCGGAGAGTGCCTCCTGCTTGGCAGACCATTCACCCAGGTTTATGCTTTCACTCCAATACTTAAAATCCAGATACTCATCACGTATCCTCTTAACCCCTGTTACTTCCGCACCGGTTCCCATCATACCCGTACCATCGGCCAGAGCCATTGGCCGCGAGGCTACTTGAACAGACTGCTGCCTTGAATAACCCGGCGTATTTATGTTGTTCAGGTTATGATTGACTGTATTCAGATTGCGCTGGGCTGAAAAAAGCCCACGAACCGCTACATTAAATCCAAAAAATGATTCACTCATTCAATATCACCTGCCTACCAATCCCAGTCTGTTAACAACCGTCTCTATCATCGAATCTATTATGTTAAGCACTCTGGATGATGCATCATATGCAAACTTAAACTTCATCATATTAGTCATTTCCTCATCCATCGAAACACCCGTAATGGCCGTTCTTTGCGCATCTGCAGACTGCACCAGCTTGTTCTGGCTATCGGTAATATTCATAGCATCTGTGCCGTTATTTCCCATATGCAAAATAATATCCTGATAGTAATCATCAAGGCTTGCAACCCCGGCACTGTCTGCTACCAGCACTGCGTTTCGCAGATTAGCAATCTGAAGCGCATTTGAATTGTCTCCGCTTTCACCTGTCTTTGAAGATGCGATATTAGCCAGGTCCGACAGATTTGAATTCAAGCGGATATTCCCCATCTCAAGAGGTCTGCCGGGAATGATAGACACGAAGAAATCATCTCCGTCCGTAGGAGGATCTTTCATCGTCTTTCCGTTCCTATGCAGATAATTAACCTCACGGAGCATAATATTGACTAATGCGTTAAGCCTAGCCTTCATATCGGATACAATATTGGTAGAACTACTTATATGCCCCATATCGGCATTTGTACGCATGGCCATTTCGCTTGCGAATTTAGTATATTCGTCAGTGTCTGCATTAGCAAAATCAGCTAGGCTGTATGTAGTCCCGCCCAACTCTCTGGTCATCTTCGACCAGGTTGATGGGCTGTTCGTAACAACCGATGCATCCATCCCCTTATTTGCCAGAGCCTCCTGCAGCGCATCCATATCATCGGGATTCGTCAGGGTGCCATTTGTCACAAGGATGGCATATTTTCTTGCATCAGCCTGCAGGGTTTCGCTGGCGACCTGTCCGGCAATTTCCGCAGCAGAGCCAACCTCCCGCATCATTACATTTGCATTCAATCCCCTGTCGCTAAGCCACTGGCTGTATATATTCATCCTGGTTGCTGCTTCGGCGGCGGACATAGTCGAGGTATCTACATAAAATACTACATCGACATTGGTATTCGGCGCACCATTCTCATAGCTGCCAATCGCTCCGGATACTTCGCCTCTGGATTCCATAAGCCCTTTTATGATTCCGCTGTTTAAAGGTACCTCGGTATTTGTCCCGGCAAGCTTTGCTACATAGAAATTCTCTCCGGCGTTTCTCTCTGCTGCGTACAAGTCTCTGCTCACGCCCTTTTGCACAAGAAAATATCCACCGACAGAAATGTCTACCTGTCCGTCCTGCATTTCATTCACATCTGCCTTAACCAGCTTGGTAAGCCTGTCAATCAAGCTATTGCGCTGGTCACGATAGTCATTTGCCGAGTCGGAGTTAATCTCATTTCTGAGAATCGTCACATTCAAACTGGCTATCTGCCTTGTAATCTCATTTACCTCATCTATTCGAACCGCTATTTCGGTATTCAAGTCACTCTGTAGTCTATCGAGCTGCTCACCCATATGGTTGATATGCTGGACCAATGCCTCGCTTCTCTGCCTCACAAGAGCTCTCACGGTGAGACTTTCGGGCTCCTTGGAAAGCTCCTGCCATGAGTCCCAGAAATTGTTCAGCATATTCTGAAGCCCTGACTCAATCGGCTCAGCCATAATCGCCTCAACATCCTGGAATGTCTTTCGTCTGGATTCCCAGTAGCCGAGGGTCGTATTTTCCTGCCTGAAGACATTGTCCAGGAAAACATGCCTTATCTGTCTGATATCCTGAATATCAGAACCTAGGCCGTACTGCATCAGCCCTGCCCTGGTATAATAGGACTCAACGGGCCCATTCTTAATCATGGCCTGCTGCCGGACATATCCCGGTGTATTCACATTTGAGATATTATGGCCAGTTACATATAGTCCTCGTTCATTCACAGTAAGACCGGAACGAGCGATTTCATAACTGGCAAATCCTACACCCATATTTCCTCCTACAATTTCAAATCAAAAAAGTTCTTCTTTGAATCCTCAGACTGGCCGGAAACCCCATAATTACCGGTGGAGCCGGTGCTCGTTAGTACATTCATCGAAAAGTCGATATAATCCAAAGAACTACGGATTAGCTTGGAATTGAGATCATTAACATTACGTAAATCATTAAAAATCTTTGGGAGCACATCAATAGAGCTCTTCAGCTTCTTTGACTGCTCTTTCGCCAGCTGCTTGATAAGGATTTTCAGCGTGAGCTCGGATGGCTCAATGTTAAGCTCGGTAGCTAACTGTCCGACCAGGACTTCCCTCTCCTCTTCAAGTTTACTAAGCGTTATAATTGAGCTTTGCTCAAGCTTGGTAATCCCCTCCAGCTCTGACACCTTCCCTGCAATGATAACATCGGTCTTGTTCTTAGCAAGCTTCAAAACGCCTTCATATACAGCTACTTCTTTGTTCAGTATTTCAATAAGTTTATCGATCATTACAGTATCCAAAGCTCCACCACCTGTCAAAACGGATTATGGAATATGATGCTATGCTTTTCGGTCAAAAAATGAATCAATGACCTTTCCGGCTACATCCTGGCCAGATACATTGTAGCTGCCTGACTCAAGAATATTCCGCAGTTCTTCAACCCTGCTCTGACGTATATCAGGTACATTCCTCAAGGCTCTATTGACTATCTGGAAATCCTTCGCCTCATTGGATATGGAGACAACATCTTTTTTGGAGGAAACCGATCCAGTCTTTTCGATTCTTCCAACATTCTTTTGAGTCCCATATATCCCTGTTACTTTTGATATATCTGACGGTATTCTCATATAAACCACTCACCTCTTAAATTACTCTAACTACTAAACCTAAATTACACCTTTGTGTAACCATAAACTATATCGGCTAATACACAACTATTATTAACCTGCAAAATTAATCTTTTTTCTCATAACCCTTATTCAAATACCTAATCCCTAATGACTTGGGATTTGATGCAGCTTGACTATCAATTTCACTTTTTATCTGACTCGCCGCGGATTTAAAGCCTGATGCCAAGCTCCTCTCACATTCCGTGCACAATCTCCCGGTTTTTATTGACCTGCCGCAAGTCTCACATTCCAGAACCATATTACCCTCGTCATCAGTGATTTCCAGTCTTCCTTCCTTAAGAAATCTCTTGATCTTCTCTACACTCATCTCAAGATCAGTGGATACTTGCGTCAGAGTGGCTCCCGGGTTTTCATACAAATATCGCTTCACCGCCTGAAAATCATCCTCTTCAAGCTGCTTACATGCAGGACATATCGGCGCTCCGCCAATATAGTTGTAAATTCTCCCGCACTTCCTGCAATTCCTTACGTCTGGCATATGTTTTACCCCCTTATATTAAATATCTTCTTCCTGTAGCAACCACTACTGCAGTAACCTTTGCCGCTCCTGCTGCCTTTAGTACCCTGCTGCATTCCTCCAATGTGGCCCCCGTTGTAAATATATCGTCAACCAACAATATAGACTTACCTGCAACCTTTGCCGGCTTTGTAACCTCAAAAGCCCCCATCACATTTTGACTCCTTCTTTGTTTATCAAGAAGGCTCTGTGTCTGCGTTTGCCGACTCCTTACGATAGCGCCGGAACACTCCTTTAGTTTGATTGTGCGGCTCAGTTCCTTAGATATAAGGTATGCCTGATTATAGCCTCTGGAAAACTCCCTGTCCTTATGCAACGGTACACTCATTACGAGCTGATAATCATTCATATCCAACAATTTACTCACTCTGTCATCAATAACCCGCGCATAGGTCTTGTAGTAGCTTGGTTCATTATAAAACTTAAATCTTATTAAGGATTCCTTCACTACTCCGGTATACTCAAATACACTTACAACTCCATCGCAATGGTTATTCCCGGCGTCTGTAAATACAGACATAATCTCCATCTTCAAAAAGGGTAGCTTTTCATAGCATGAATCACAAACATAAATGCTGGCATCATGTTCTAATAGCTGCTTGCAAAAAATGCATTTCGGCGGGTAAATTAAGCTAATTACCTTACTGAAAAAACGCCTCATATCCCGGCCACCCTTACTCTTATATATCGGCATAGCTCGCATATTTTCTTAGCTTGTCTGATAAGCCTGAATATCTCAATGCTTCCCTCTTGTTATAGACCATCTCATGTAAATAGGCTTCGTCGCCTACCAGGACTACCATACTTTTAGCTCTGGTAACAGCAGTGTAGAGTAAATTTCTTGTCATTAGCACCGGTGGCCCCGCAAATATTGGTATGATTACGGCGGGGAACTCAGATCCCTGGCTTTTGTGTATAGTAACGGCAAAGGCTGGCTCTATCTCATCTAGGATGCTATAGTCATACTCTACCAGCCTGTCATCATCAAAGAGAACCTCAAGGCTGGAAGTCTCATCGTCAATTTTAAGTATCACACCCATGTCACCATTGAAAACACCGCTTCCGTCGATATTCCTGTTGTCGGGTCTTTCCCACCTGAGTGTATAGTTATTTCTTATCTGCATTACCCTGTCGCCTTCCCTGAATATAAAGCCCCTTGACAACTTCTCTGATTTTTTTCTGTTAGCCGGATTCAATTTCTTCTGAAGCTCCAGATTTAGATTAGCTATCCCGGCTGGCCCCTTTCTTGTGGCGGACAATACCTGTATATCCTTCAAAGGATCCATACCATAAGTGTCCGGGAGCCTTCTAGCGCATAGGTCAACAACTGTACGAACTATTGAATCCAAGCCTCCCCTTGGTAGAAAGAAAAAATCCTTGTCCCGGGCGTTGAGAATAGGCACTTCACCTTTGTTAATTCTGTGAGCGTTAACCGTAATCATGCTCTCCTCGGCTTGTCTGAAAATCTCGGTCAATCGTACGGTTCTAACCACATTGCAGCTTATAATATCCTCCAGAACACTCCCTGCGCCGACTGAAGGCAGTTGATCGGCATCACCTACCAATATTAGCCTGGAGCCCGGAGGAATTGCCTTTAGCAGGTGGTTCATTATTAGGATATCTACCATGGACATCTCATCAATAATAATAACATCGGCATCAATGGGATTATCCCCATTCCGTTGAAAAAACAGCTCACTGTCATCACCAGAATACCCAATTTCCAGTAGCCTATGTATGGTCCGCGCTTCAAATCCTGTCGCCTCGGACATTCTTTTTGCCGCCCGACCAGTGGGTGCCGCTAAGGCTATCTTGTGCCCATCATCCATCAGCAGCTTAATGATACTCTTAATAATGGTTGTTTTCCCTGTCCCCGGGCCACCGGTTATAACAAGGACGCCGTTGGTCATTGCCTCCCGGACGGCCTCACTCTGCATCAGGGCAAGCTCTACTCCCTCTTCATCTTGAAACTTTTTCAGCTTGTCCTCAAAATCATCAACTGCCAAGTTGAACTGAAGCTGCGATAAGCCTAGTAGTCTCTTGCATACACCCTGCTCGGCGGCATATAAGGGGGACAGGTAAATATGATTTGGACCGTCATCGCATTTTTCTGTCTGAACAACACTATCGAATATCAGCGAAATCAATGCATCCTCTATATCAATATCCTCGGTCCCGAGTAATACCTGAGTATGCTCCTTAAGCACATCCTCAGGCAAATAGGTATGTCCATGAGCAGTTCCCTGGGTTAATACATATTTTATGCCGCTTCTTGTCCTGAACCTGGAATTTGCATCGATTCCAAGCTTCATAGCTATCCTGTCAGCCGTCCTAAAGCCTATGCCGAATATGTCTTCGCAAAGCCTGTAAGGGTTTTCTCTTATCTTTTCTACTGCCGTGTCGGCGTATGCTCTATAAATTTTAATACATGCGGAGGCATTAATGCCATACTCCTGTAAAAACATTACGACCTCTCTGAGGCCTCTTTGTTCGTCAAGTGCCTGACCAATCCTCAAAGCCTTATCAAGGGTAATTCCTTTTATTTCAGACAATTGCTTGGGATCCGTGCTGATAATGTCCAAAGTGGAAGGGCCAAAGCGCTGTACTATCTTTGCCGCCGTTGCCGGGCCAACGCCCTTGACTATACCTGACGCCAGATATCTCTCAATGGCATCCACTGTTTTAGGTAAGACCTTTTCATAAAGCTCAACCTTGAGCTGCTCCCCATAGTCAGGGTGCATTACCCATTTCCCCTTTGCCCTAATAGTTTCGCCGGCATTTATGAAGGGCATGTAGCCTACGGCGGTAATGACGCTCTTATCGGCCTGTATCTCACATACGGTATATCCATTTGACTCGTTCTTATATATAATATCAGCTATTGTTCCTTCTATTTGTGCAAAACCCATTTCCCTGCCACTTCAATACATCTTCCACGTATTGACCCTCATAGTATTTTATTACTATTCAGACCGACTGCTTTGCTTATTTCAAATAACACTGTCGATCTTAACAATAATTTCTTTTTAACTCCTGCATATAGTATATATTACTTTGGCCGTAGTGAAAAGATATCAAAAACCTTTATAGATCTGCTCCCTATCCTTATATTGCAAAGTCTCTATGCCATAAAGGCTTTTCTCCAACCGCTCCAAAAGCTCATATGTATTATCCTCAGAAGCCATATCTACTATCATTATCTTTCTATCAGAAAGCAGCTTGGATGCATATTCCTTCATTACAGAATTTCTGACGATATACTCGATTTGCTCCTGGGCATTCTTAACCAGCAAAACAATGCGGACCAGCGGTCGGGGCCCCCTAATCCTGCATCGTAGTCGATCAAATATGCTAATAACAAGCGTAAACAAACCATATGATGCCAGCAGGTAAACTACACATTCGAGTAAATTAAGCGTCATCTTCAAAATCCTCCTTTGAAAGCCACGCCTTACAATACAGGGGTTACTATTATATTCTGATACTCATCTAAATGTTCGTTGTTTCCTGCTATTACTGTTTTTTATGTGCAAAAGGCGGGATGGCTCTGGGTACCCTCTTGGACTGGCATCAAATATGATAGATCCTCTTTCCAGAATTGTCCTACTAACTGTCGTATATGATACGCTTACATCTGACAGAGCGTATAAGAAGAAGGAGCTGCCTCATAGGGCGGCCGAGAATGACACAGGGGCGACACAGGGGGACGTTTTTGTTGTGTCATTCGTCCCCCTGAGCCATCCTGTCCTATAGCTTTGCTGCTGCATTTTTCAACAGTTCGATCTTGTCGGTCTTCTCCCAGGGCAAATCAATATCTGTCCTGCCAAAATGACCATATGCCGCCGTCTGCTTATATATAGGTCTTCTGAGCCCCAGATCCCTGATAATGGATGCAGGCCGTAAATCAAAATTCTCTTGCACGAGTTGAATGAGTTTTTCTTCGGACAGTATGCCTGTTCCGTAAGTGTTGATTGCCACAGATACAGGTCTTGCAACGCCAATGGCATAGGCCAGCTGAACCTCAATCTTTTTCGCGAGCCCAGCCGCTACAATGTTCTTTGCCACATATCTTGCAGCGTATGCAGCAGACCGGTCGACCTTAGTAGGGTCCTTGCCGGAGAAGGCCCCTCCGCCGTGGCTTGCATAACCACCATAGGTATCCACAATTATTTTCCTGCCGGTAAGACCTGAATCTCCCTGAGGACCTCCCACGACAAATCTGCCCGTTGGATTTACTAAAAACCTCGTCTTATTATCAAGCAGACCTGAGGGAATAATCTTCTTGATGACCAGTTCTATTATATCCCTCTCAATAACTTCGCGAGGTACCTCAGGATTGTGTTGAGCCGATATGACTACAGTATCTACCCTTATGGGTCTGTCGTCATCATATTCTACAGTCACCTGGGACTTGCCATCCGGTCTAAGATACTCCAACGTTCCGTCCTTACGCACATCAGTAAGTCTCTTGGCCAGCTTGTGTGCCAAAGATATAGGCATGGGCATGAGTTCGGGTGTTTCATCGCATGCAAAGCCAAACATCATTCCCTGATCGCCCGCCCCATTATCCTCCGCCTGTAAATCCTGATTCGCCTGCGTTTTTGCCTCTAATGATTTATCAACGCCCATGGCAATGTCGCCGGACTGTTCATCTATCGATGTTAGGACTGCACAGGTCTTCGTATCAAACCCGAACTCTGCATTTGTATAACCGATTTCACTAATGGTATTCCTTACTACCTTAGGGATATCCACATAGCATTGTGTTGATATTTCGCCCATTACAAGCACCATACCGGTTGTTACCGCTGTCTCACATGCTACCCTAGCAAATGGATCCTCTAAGTATATTGCGTCCAGCACGGCGTCAGATATCTGATCGCACACTTTGTCCGGATGCCCCTCAGTTACTGATTCTGATGTAAATAGTCTTCTCGCCATATCGATCTCCTTTCGTTAATCAAACCTATTTATAAAAATAAAACCTCTTCCAAAAGAAAGAGGCTTACACATTCTTATTACCTCATCTTCCAGGACGCAACCTGCAGGAATTGGCACCGCTGCCGTTAGGCCGGTTGCCGGGGTTTCATCGGGCTCAGTCCCTCCACCTCTCTTGATAAGGGTCTATTTAATTGTCGGTGCATCAAAATCTATGCTTTATGTGGCTGCAAACAATTCCTCAAACTCATGGCCTTCCAGCTTTTCTTTCTCAAGCAAAGCCTCTGCTATCCTGTGCAGGGTAGTTATATGCTCCTTAAGTATGGCAATCGTCTTCTCATATGCCGTATCAATTAGCTGCTTGACTTCCTTGTCAATCATCGCCGCCACTTCTTCACTGTAGCTTCTGGTATGACCAAAGTCACGCCCTATAAACACTTCATCATTCTCATCAAATATCATATTACCCAAATTTTCACTCATGCCATATTTTATTATCATGCTTCTCGCTACACCATTGGCATGCTTCAAATCGCTGGATGCTCCTGTACTGATCTCGCCGAGCACAATATCCTCAGCAGCCCTGCCACCCATTGATATGATAATCTCTTCCATCAGCTGAGATTTGGTATGATAAGATTTGTCCTCATCGGGTTTGTGTGCGGTATAGCCGCCCGCCCTACCTGATGGTATGATAGAAACCCTGTCAACCTTGTCAGTGGTTGAAGCAACCTTTACAGCAATAGCATGACCTGCTTCATGATATGCAGTAAGCTTCTTTTCCTTCTCGGTCATTACCCTGCTCTTTTTCTCGGGGCCCACAACCACTTTAAATGTAGCCTCTTTTACATCTTCCATGTCAACACGCTTCTTGTTAGCTCGCGCCGCCAGCAAGGCAGCTTCATTTAGAAGGTTTTCCAAATCTGCCCCTGTAAATCCCGGGGTGCTTTTAGCCAGCTCATCCAGCTTTACATCGGAGCCAAGTGGTTTTCCCTTGGCATGTACCTTCAATATAGCTTCGCGGCCTTTAATATCGGGCAGCCCCACAAAAACTCTTCTGTCAAATCTGCCCGGCCTCAATAATGCAGGATCCAGTATGTCCGGCCTGTTGGTAGCTGCCAGTATGATAACGCCCTCATTTACACCGAAGCCATCCATTTCAACAAGCAACTGATTTAGCGTCTGCTCGCGCTCATCGTGGCCACCGCCAAGACCTGCGCCTCTATGCCGACCTACTGCGTCTATCTCATCTATGAAAACTATACAGGGAGCGCTTTTCTTGGCTTGCTCAAACAAATCCCTGACTCTTGATGCACCAACACCTACAAACATTTCAACAAAATCGGAACCGCTGATGCTAAAAAATGGCACACCCGCTTCACCCGAAATCGCCTTTGCCAGAAGTGTTTTACCAGTGCCGGGAGGCCCTACCAGAAGCACACCCTTTGGAATCCTTGCTCCCAACTCAATAAACTTCTTTGGCGATTTTAGAAATTCAACAATTTCCTTCAGCTCTTCCTTCTCTTCATCTGCTCCCGCCACATCATCAAAGGTCACCTTTTTTTTGTCATCGGTGCTTATCTTTGCGCGGCTCTTTCCAAAGGACATAACTCTATTGCCCCCGCCGCCTTGCGACTGTTGAAGAAAGAAAACCCAAAACAGCACGAAGACAACTATCAATCCGATTGTCGGAAGAATTGCAACCCACCATGGTGCAGTTGGTGGCGGTTCCGATCTGTAATCCTTGACTTGGCCTTCCTTATATGCATCAGTCATCATCTGAGTAAAAGTGTCTACAGATGAGATATATACTACATAGGTCTTGGTTTTTGCGCCTTTATTTGCATTAATTAGCTCAACAGTAGCTTCATTACCCTTTAATACAACGCTTTGAATATTGCTGTTTTCTAAATGAGAAATCATCTCGGTATAACTAAGCTCCGGCGACTTTGAGGAGCTGGTAAATATTGTCAGCACTAACAATACTATTACGAAGATTACTATATAGAAACTTAATCCTTTAAAATATTTCAAATATCTCCCTCCCGGAAATTCAATACTTACAATGCCTTCCAGATTACATTCAATATTACCATAAACATATTTAAAACACAATTTAAAACTATATAATTCAGAGTACTTCCCGTTCAGGGAAAATGTCTGAATTAAACTGCTAACTGTTTGAATAAATTTCTTTCTTCAGCGTACAAACATCCGGTAAATTACGATATTTCCCCGCATAGTCCAAGCCATATCCGACAATGAATTTATCAGGCACCTCAATGCCCTTATACTCTGCTTCGATGTCAACCTTCCTCCTGGATGGCTTATCAAAAGCCGCACATACCTTCACGCTTTTGGGGTTCCTTGTGCCGAATAGCTCCTTCAGATGATTCAGCGTCAGCCCCGTGTCTACCAAATCCTCGACAATTAGCACATGCTTACCCTCTATATCTATATCAATATCCTTTATTATACGAACGACTCCTGAAGACTTTGTGGACGCACCATAGCTCGATACCGCTATCAGATCCATGTCCGCAGGTATCGTAATTTCCCTCATCAAATCTGCCAGAAAAATAAAGGAACCCTTTAATACTCCTACTACAATTAGGTCACATCCTTCATAATCCTCGGATATGCGCTTGCCAAGGCCCCTCGTCATCTCTCTTATCTGCTCCCGGCTTACCAAAATCTCCTCAATATCCCCCATCATGATGAAATCCTCCGCTGTACTTTATTCTTAGAATACTTTTAGTATTTTCAGTTACCTTGAATTTATCACTTATTTTATCTCCAATGACCCAAACAATCTCATCATCCATGCAAATAAGGGGAATCATACTACGTTGCTCTCTGGGCACTTTACTGTCAATAAAATATTCCTTCAGTTTCTTGGTCCCATTTGATCCAAAGGGTGCAAATCTGTCGCCCATTCTTCGATTCCTAATAATAATTCCCCTATTAAGCTTATCGTAATCAAAAAATTGCATGAAAGGATTATATACTAACTGCGGGTAATTATCAATATTTGTATCCCTAACAATACAGGCTGTCACAGTCGCCTCCAGCTCAGGCACCCGAACGGTTCCCGGGATATTCAAATCCACGCAAAAATTAATATCCTCACTATTCGAGTAATCTGAGTGTGAAATGAATATCTTCAAAACACCGTATGCAAAAACGCCCCTGATTCCACCAGGAAGCTCTGCGATAGCGCCGGTCCTTCCCTTTACGATAAGATCGGTGAGACTTTGGTAGTGGACTGAGGCGATTCCCTTGCTACTGCCCGCAACATCGGTGATAGCCAGCTTCAATACTCTATTTAGCACCGCCGGGTGAAGACTCATAAGCTTTTCTGCTTTTAATTCAACCTGTCCCTTGCCTCCTCCTTGCTCTTGCCGCCGGTCTTGCTGCCGGTCTTGTCCCTGGTCTTGCCCCTGATCTTGTCCCTGCTCTTTTCCTTTAACCTGACCTTTCTGCTTGACATTGAGAGCGGCTAAATATGCCTTAGACGCACATTCATCCAGAAAACTGTTATCCTTAGCAGCATGAGCAGATAGCCTACAAAGACTAACCTCCATGTTAATCCCGAAATTCTCCATTATATAAGGAAACAATCCCAGCCGCACCCTGTTCCGGGTGAATTCCTCCGTCAGATTTGAACTGTCTGTTCTTGGTGAAAGCCCAGCCTCTGTGCAATAGCGCTCAATTTCATCTCTACTTATGTCAAGAAGAGGCCTTATGATTTTTCCTTTTTTATACTCCATGCCTGAAAGACCAGCGATGCCTGAGCCCCTCATAATATTCATCATGACAGTTTCGGCCTGATCATTTCTATTGTGAGCAACGGCAATAACAGATGCCCCCACAGCCTGAGCACAACGGGAGAATTCGCCATATCGCGCCTTTCTTCCGGCTTCCTCCAGTGATATTCCCAGGCTTTTAGACATGGCTCCCACATCAATACGAGTCGATGACAGTTGAATGCCTAGCTCCTCACAAAGATCGGCTGTGTATCGCTCATCCCCATCGGCCTCATCGGCACGAAGCATATGATTTATGTGAACTGCATAAAGCTTTATCTGAAGAGCTCTGGAAAGAGAATGAAGGACATGAAGAAGGCATACGGAATCAGCCCCTCCCGAAACACCCACCACTACTCTGTCACCGTTTTCAATCAAGTGGTTGGCTCGAATGGCCTCAAGTATCCTCTGTTGAAACTGACCGGTAAAGCTACTTGTTATAATCATCCCTCTTTAAATTAGCAAACTTTGTGTACTCACCAAACCATCTTAGCTCAATGGTACCGGTTGAACCATTTCTGTGCTTTGCAATTATGACTTCCGCAATGTTTTTCTTATCTGTATCGGGATTGTAGTAATCATCCCTGTATAGAAACATAACAATATCAGCGTCCTGCTCGATAGCGCCCGATTCTCTTAAATCGCTGAGCATAGGCCTGTGGTCATTTCTGGATTCAGGGCCTCTGCTAAGCTGTGACATAGTCACTACAGGCACATTAAGCTCCTTAGCCAATATCTTGAGTGAACGCGAAATCTCAGACACTTCCTGCTGCCTGCTTTCTACCCTGCCCCTGCCCTGCATCAGCTGCAAATAATCTATCACAACAAGGCCAAGATTCTTCTCCAGCTTGAGTCTCCTGCATTTGGCTCTGATATCCATAACCGATATGCCGGGAGTATCGTCGATAAAAATGGGGGCCTCGGAAAGAGGCGCCAAAGCCTGAGCGACCTTATTCCAATCATCATCCTCAAGCTTTCCTGTCCTCATCTTTTGGCTGTCCACCATCACTTCGCTGCTGAGCATTCTATTCACGAGCTGGTCTTTTGACATCTCCAGATTGAAAATAGCCACCGGCACATGCTTGCGAACCGCGGCATATTGCGCAATATTAAGAGCCATTGCAGTCTTGCCCATACCAGGCCTTGCCGCTATCAATATCAAATCCGAGTTTTGCAGCCCGGCCGTCTTCATATCCAAATCCGTGAAGCCGGTCGGAATACCGGTAATATAGCTTTTGCTGTTATAGAGCTCCTCCAAGCGGTTGAAGGTCTCAAGTAGCACATCCTTTATATGCGTAAAGCCCTGGGTGCTTCTTTTTTGTAAGATATCAAAAATGCTCTTTTCCGCTTTGTCCAGCACATAAATGGCTTCATCTGAGGAATCAAAGCACATACCCGAAATATCGGATGCCGCTTTGAGCAATTTGCGCAGAAGTGATTTTTCCTCAACAATTTTCGAGTAATGCTTCGCATTAGCAGTAGTGGGTACCGCGCTTGAAATGCTTGCCAAGTAATCGAGCCCGCCTACAGCATCAAGAGTCCCCCTCAGCTGCAGCTGTTCGGAAACAGTTATTATGTCAACAGGACCTGCCCTTTCCGTAATGTCAAGTATAGCTTCGCAGATCTCCTTGTGGTCATCCCTGTAAAAATCTTCGCTTTTTATCATTTCCGTAACGCTGGGAATGATATCTGAATCTATCAGCATACAGCCAAGAACAGCCTGCTCCGCTTCTATATTGTGAGGAGGCACTCTCCCGATGGTATCTATTGACACTTTTAAGACCCTCCGCCTAGTTTAATTCGCCCATGTGAGCTTACTCTTCTTCAATCTTGACAGTCAGCTTTCCGCTGACCTCCGGATACAATTTGACTTCGATTTCAAAGCTCCCCGTTGATTTAATGGGCTCAGGAAGCACAATTTTCTTCTTGTCTATATCGATACTAAAATCCTTCTTTAATTTGTCGGAAATATCCTTACTTGTTATTGATCCAAAAAGCTTTCCGCTCTCACCGGATTTTGTCTTAATAACCACAAGAGTAGTCTTCAATCTCTCTGCAAGCTCCTTAGCCTGAGCCAATTCACGAGCCCTTTTGCTTTTTTCCGCTTCCTTTTTTGTTTTCATGATATTTATGTTACTTGCATTAGCCTCTGCCGCAAGTCCTCGTGGGAACAGAAAATTCCTGGCATATCCGTCGCTAACGTTCACCAAATCTTCTGTCTTACCCAGTCCCTTAACGTCCTGCTTTAATATTACTTTCATATAGACCTCCCCAAATCAACCTGCTAACAGCCACACGACCCAACAATCATGCGTTCGGTTTATTGAATTCATTGATATATTCCATTATAGCATATTTCAATTTAACTTTCGCATCATTGATGTTGGTTTCAGACAATTGTGCTCCCGCTACTGTCAGGTGTCCACCCCCACCAAGCTTTTCCAGGATCATCTGTACATTTATTTCGCCCAGTGACCTCCCACTAATACACACTTCGCTTCCGCTGCCGCATAATACAAAAGCCGCGTAAATACCGGACAAATTCAACATCTCATCAGCAGCTTTAGCGGCAATTAATTGCACATTCTTAAAGCCGGGCGGACAGGTTGATATGGCTATCTCACTACTTACCATCTCTGCACTTCTGACAACAGACGAAATGTTGGTATAAGTCTCAAGGTCGTTTTGGAAAAGCTGCTTGACCGCAACAGTGTCAACGCCTTGTCGCCTTAGGTATGATGCCGCCTCAAAGGTCCTAACCCCGGTCTTAAAGGTGAAGCTCTTTGTATCTACCACTATACCTGCGTAAAGGGCCTCTGCCTCAATTAGGCTCAGATGCAGATTTTCATCTATGTATTGAATTATTTCGGTAACGAGCTCGCTTGTAGAGGAGGCGTATGTCTCCTGATAGGTCAGGACCGTGTCCTGTATATAGTCTGCTCCTAGTCTGTGGTGGTCGATGACAACAACCTGTCCGGCGCTGTCAACTAATTCGGGTATCTCAGTAAAGCTTTTTCGGTGTGTGTCCACAATAATGAGAAGTGTCTTCTTATCAACAGACTCGAGGGCTTCTCCCCTGTTTTTGAACAAGCCCTCATATTTATCATCCCTTTGTATCCTCATTATCAGATTCTCTATCGTGGGATTTACCCTTGTTAGTACGATATTCACATCCTTGTCCCTGCTTTTGACAATCCGATAAAGTCCCAGAGAAGCCCCAAGAGAATCAATATCAGCATTTTCATGGCCCATTATTAACACAGAGGAGGAATGGTCAATCAGCTCTCGCAGAGCAAACGCTATAACTCTTGCCTTGACCTTAGTCCTCTTTTCCAGCTCCCGAGTCTTCCCTCCGAAGAAGCTGAAGCTCTCACCGTTTTTCACGACCACCTGATCTCCACCACGCCCTAAGGCCAAATCTATAGCTGCCGTGGCAAACTGAAAATTCTGAGCCGGGCTCTCCCCATTGAGTCCAAACCCCAGACTTAAGGTAACGGGGATTTTGTTCCCAACATCAATTTCCTTCACGCTATCCAATATCTCAAACTTTTTCTCCTCGAAACTCTTTAAATGCTTCTGCTCGAAAAGAAAAATGTACTTATCTCTCTCGAATTTCTTAATGATGCCATTCGAAAAGGACATCCACTGTACTACCTTTTTCTCTATTTCAGCAAGCATCTGGGGTCTGCTTGAATCCTGCATACTCTTCATCAAGTCATCATAATTGTCTATGATAATAATCGCAGTCATAATCTTCTCATCTGTGTAAAGCTTCTTCAGCTCAACAAGCTGTGTTATGTCAATAAAATAGAAAATGAGTATGAGTGAACTGCTGTCCTTTTTCGTATCGAGTCTGGCAGGGTTGCACATTACATTATAGTGCCTGCCATTTATCTCAACCTGTTTGGAGATACCATTTAGGATCCCCTTTTGCATTTCCGATATGTTGATGGTGCCCTTTAGATCAGCTATAACCGAGTCCATAGCATCATCGAAGGCCTCTCCCGTTTCCGATATATCCTTGAATGAAGAGTTGTACCATATAATAGAACCATTTATCTCAGTAAAGGCAAGGGGCATGGGAAAATTCAACAAAGTGTCCTTTGTTGCAGTATCAATGTTGAAGTTGAGATTTTCAATAAAGCTTGATATCTCTATCTTCCGCTTGCGATTTGTGCTGAAATAATAGTAGGTAAGGCAGGCAAGCAAAACGGCTGCGGGAATAGCGACACGCCATTCAAGCAATGCAATGATAGCTACAAGAAACAGTATGACCCATAGATAAAAACCGGTACGGGGAATTAGTAAACCAAGAAATTTTTTACTATCCATATTTTCGAAGGGCAAGGCCCCTTCATTTCTCCTTTCTTCTAAAACTACTCAAATGCCTTGATATCTCAGATAAATCACCATAATACTTTTCCACATCATGGTTCTCCACTAATCCAAGCTTCACCTTGTTTTGCATCTTCATCTCGATTGCATTGTAACTTATTCCAAGCCGTTTCCCCAGAAGATAACTGACAAGAATGATATTTGAAAGTATCTCGGAAACGGCCTCGTACATTTCCTCCCTGACTCCACTGGACAGAACTTTGAACAAATCTGCCAGCTCTGTAAGTAGCTCGCTTTTCAACCATTCAATCAGCCTAATGTTTCTGGTTATGTCAATTTCCTTATCGGCTACTGCCATATCGGCCACCCCTATCCTGCATTTGCTCTTCCACATATTATATCATATAATATCCCATTTCCCGCATAATTTTCCATACGATCAAAGCTTATCCGGCGAAACAGGATAGGAGCCTAATATTCTAAAAAATGTTGTCTTCCTTTGTATCATAGTAAGAGCATCTTTTATATCCTCATCATCCCTGTGACCAATTATATCGACAAAAAATATGTATCTGCCAAGCTTATTCCTCGTTGGCCTGGATTCAATGCGGGTCATATTAATATCCCATAAATTGAAGATGTCCAATATCCTGTAAAGGCTGCCCGGCTTATCCTCAGTAGAAAAAACAATAGATGTTTTATCGTGTCCCGTCCTGGCCGTAGTGGTTTTGCTTACAACAATAAATCTTGTGTAGTTGCTGTCATAATCCTGTATATCCGTTACAGCTATCTCCAGACCATAGACCCCAGCTGCCATCTCCGAACCGATAGCCGCAAGATCTCCTGCACCGCCAGCCACCTCCTCGGCAGCTGCCGCAGTACTATGGACAGCCTTTATATGTGCCCTGCCCATCTGCTCAGATAAAAACCTCCTGCACTGGCCTAAGGGCTGCGGATGCGATAGCACACAGCTTATCTTCATAATATCCGTTCCCCTTTTTACAAGGAGATGCTGCCTGATTGGAATAACCAGCTCAGCTTTTATACTCAAGGCAGTATCCTGGGCTAGCTCATCCATAGTTGCGTTAATTGCACCTTCGATAGAATTCTCTATTGGCACAATCGCCTCATCCAGTCTGCCATCACGCACAGCAGCTATTATCTCAGGAATAGAGAGAAAATCATGGGCTGTGTGGGGCATATCTTCAGCATATTTTCCTACTGCCTCATGGGAAAAGGTCCCCTTGGGGCCAAGATATCCTATATCTATCATTTACACCTCGCAAATAGCCATTTTTATTGTATTATTAATAATACCACTAAAAACTCATTTTTCCAATATTTTCGGGTCAATAACCCGACACCTCAGCGGTGTATATCGCAGCCTGTCGGCGACGCAACGGCTGCAAGCAGCTGCATAGCCATTGTCTGGTAATATTCCTTAGAACTAGGCATGGGGCTGCAGATTGATGCAAGCCTGTGAGGAGCAATTACAGGCTGTTTAACAGGCGAAGCTGGAATGCGGCAAAAGGCTTGCCATGGACGGCAAGCCCGCTGGCACTGAGGCAGGACGCCGAATTGGCAGCGTCCGCATTGGAGCGAGCCACGGCTAATACAGCCTGTCGGCGACGCAACGGCTGCAAGCAGCTGCAGCCCCATGCCTATTTTGTATACAAAAAAGGACCAGATTAGCCATCCGATCCTTATTGCTAAAGCTATAATTATTCCGCGGTATAGGGCAAAAGCGCAACTACCCTCGCACGCTTAATCGCCACTGTAACCTGACGCTGATGCTTGGCGCAGTTACCGGAAATTCTCCTCGGAAGGATTTTACCTCTCTCAGAAACATACTTTCTTATTTTAGCAACTTCCTTATAATCTATATCAGTAACCTTATCAACACAAAAAGAGCAAACCTTTTTCTTGGCTCTTCTCATTCTCATGCCGCCTCTGCCTTCCTTGTCATAGGAATCTCTGCTGCCTCTGTTATCTCTTCTTCCACCTGCCATTTTACACGCCTCCTTTCCAAAAAGTATCCTTAATCTTCATCTAAGATTATTTAGAATGGTAGTTCATCATCATCGTCCGTCTGGAAATAGCCATCGCTTTGATCATCAGCGGATGAAAATCCTTCAGCTTCCCTTACGGGCCTGTAGGGAGCTCCTCCCTCACTGTTCTTACGGCTCTCAGCAAAATAGAGTTCATCTGCTACAACCTCAGTTATATAATGCCTTTTACCATCGTTGTCGTCCCAGGTCCTGGTCTGCAGGCTTCCAACCACAACAACCTTCAAGCCCTTTGTGAAGTACTTGCTGCAGAACTCAGCCTGATTTCTCCATGCAACAATATTGAGAAAATCAGCTTGCCTTTCCTCACCCTGTTTGACAAATTTCCTGTCCACAGCAAGCGTAAAAGTGCATCTTGCAACGTTATTGGTCGTAGTATAGCGCAATTCCGGATCCTTTGTAAGTCTCCCCATTAAAATAACCTTATTCATACAATCACCTATTTTTCCTTATTAATAATCATGTATTTGATTATTCCGTCCGTGATCTTATAAATTCTCTCAAGCTCACGTGGGAACTCAGGTTCTGCACTGAAATTAACAAGAACATAATAACCTTCGCTCTTGTCATTGATCAGATAAGCAAGCTTCCTCTTTCCCCATTCATCAATGCTATCTAACTGTGCGGATGTCTCAAGCAGGGTCTTGAACTTTTCTACAAGTGCCTGTATGTTTTCCTCACCAATATCGGCATCGATGATGAATATGGATTCATATTTGTTCATCATTTGATTATTCACCTCCTTCTGGACTGAACGGCTCTGCAACTTAAGTACAGAGCAAGGATTCGATTTGTTATTTTATCACATCATGTTAGATTGTGCAAGCATCAGAAAAAACTCAGAACAATTTGCTGACGACAAAAATTAGGAGCAAGAATGCTGCTGCCATAGAAATATTTATTATGGCATTGGCAGACAGCCTGATACGAGGGCGTTTCTTAGCAGAAGAAACCCTATTATTCCCTTTCTTAACCGCCAGCCCATTTTCTTTTATATATTGGTTTATAATATCCTCTGCTTCCCTGAGGATAAGCTCATTTCCCTTACCGGCTTTAACACAAACCGCCTGCTGAGGCTGACTGTCTGCAGCCGCATCAGGTCCGTTTTTTAAAATAAGTATCGCCTCTTCGATCAAATTCGAGGAAATATTCTTTATCACAACAACTCTCTTTGTATTATCAGCCATCATCATGTCCTCCACGAACCATTTTGCTACATATAGTTTGTGAAAAAAATCCGGCTTTATTCAAAATTTCCTGTAAAGTTTATCTCACTGGGGCTTCTTCCAAATCTTTGCCACCAATACAGTCAAGTCATCACAGGGCTTGTCGGCACAACAGCTGCTTGCCTGTGTCAAAATTGAATCCGCCACTTCCTGAGGGTTAAGGCTTTCAATCGACTGAATATGCTTCATAAGCTGCCTGTCACCGGCCTCTTCGCCAGCCATACTGTCGATAATTCCATCTGTCACCATGATAATCATGTCGCCGCTTCCAGCATTTCTGCGAGCCAGCTCAGCATCAATTCCAGGTAAAATACCCGCAGGCAAAGAAGCAGACCTGATAATATCAACCTTGGCCTCCCGTCTAATATAGGTCGGTGCAGCGCCAATCTTGACAAATTCCACCTCCCCACTGAACAAATCAACAATCGACATATCAATGGTGCATGTGACATCTTCCTCGGAACCAAGTACAAGAACGGAATTAACCAAATTGATTGCCATGTCCTTGTCAAATCCTGATTCAAGGAAGCTCTCCAGCAAATCCACTGTCGCCTTGCTTTGGACAGCCGCATTATGACCGCTCCCCATTCCATCGCTCAGCGTAAGTATGTACTTGCCATTTCCGTTATTCATAAAGCTAAAGCTATCTCCAGACACATTACTTCCAAATTTCGGCAGTCGAGAAACTGCTGTAGTGAGCTTTAGGTCCTCGGCCTCAACCAGCTTTACAAGGCAAGTTCCATTCCTTCCTGCATTACAGCCGGTATTCTCACGCACCATCCTTCTACCCGCTACTTCAGAAACCACCTTCTCAATAATGCTTATGCAGCTTCTTGCACCTCCGCATGAATTATGGTAAATAGTAATCTCATATTTCCCCCAGGCATTTTTATAGGCAATTACTTCTCTGGCTTTGGCATTCCATTTAACGAGGGCAGCGGCAATTGCATCCTCCAGCGGGCTCAGAAAGCTTACATCGGTTCCGATTTCCCGGGCCAGACCAGTGATTACCCTAGACATCCCCTCAAATTGACGGCTGATTACAATACGGCTTTCACCCAGCTTGCTCTTCCAAACAATATTAACCTTGAAAAGCTCGTACATGTTGTTCACTGCATTAACAAACTCATTTATTCTGGGGCACATATCAAGAAAATAGCCTGGGACATCACACTCCTCAACCCTACCCTTCATCTCAAGCTTCTCCACTATTTGAAACATGACCTGATATGTATCGTAGAAATTACGCTCCCAGCAATGCATGCAAAGGCTGCAATCACTGCAAATCCTGTCTGCCACTGTGTCAAAAAGTATGTTTATGTCGCGCTTTTCAGCCGGAGTCCCTATCCCGGCAATCTCTTCGAAGGTTTTTGATAAATCCTTAAAGGCCTTTGAAAATTTCATCAGTCTTTCTACCGTAATGTCTCGAATTCTTTGAGAGTAACCCCTGCGATCCTCAAGCTCTGCCGCATCAGTAATAAACGGGCTTGTAAGCCTATTTATAACACTATTCGGTAAGAAGCAAAAGGGCACTGCGGCAACCATAATTTCCTTTAGCAGGAGCATGGATTCTATTGTTCCATTGAAGTAAATTGCGAGAATCATATTTCCAAAAATGAAACCGAGTGCCGTTCCGATTCTACCCAGCTTCCCAAATATTCCGGCTAGCATACCACACAGTGCATATGTGCCGGCCACCGAAGGTGTAGCTTCGGCAGAAATGCTAATTATCAGCCCAATTATTGCGCCTGAGGCTGCGCCAACACCTGCACCGCACTTGTTGCTTAGGAGCAACAGAACTAACACACAAATAATGTTTCTTATAGAAAAGCCCACTAGCTGGATCATTCCCATCCCAGACAATACAAGTGCTGCCGTAACAGCTGTGCTTATTATCTCCTCATTATCCGGTATGGTTTTTTTGGATATCCCGGCTATCACCGGCAGTGAAAAACTAAATATGAAGTAGAGAACAAAAGAAATAAAGGAGCTAAGCATTGCCTTCAAAATATCATATAGTAAGAACCCCTGCAAAGCTGAAAGCAGCATCTGAGGTATCAACACAGAAAAAAACACTACTATTGAAGCTTTAAGATTAATCGTAGAGCTTGCTTTGTTCTTAAGAGGAACACTTAACACGCTAAAGAGTAGCATAAAAGCAATATTAAGATAAATGGTTTCTAAAGAGCCTTGGACTAGAGTTCCAATAAAAACTGCCACAGCAGTCAAAAATCTGATTCCCCTATTCCCACAGCAAGCTGCATAGAATACTGCTCCTACCGGTAGACCCGCGGATATCCCGCTGTTTCCCAGCATAAATGCACAAATCAATATCAAGTAGTTATTATGGTAAAGGAAAATTTTTCTGACTAACTCTGAAAAAGAGCCCACCCTGGCCCCTCTGCTCATTGGTGTCATAACAGTTTTCATCTTTTGTATCCCCCCGTCCTAAATGATTATACCGGTGGATACATATGAAAATTGTCGTAATGGGGCTCGTTTCCCGGAAAAGTTTTTGACAGTGATTTGCAAAAAGAAACAAATACTGGAATGGCCTATCTGCGGCTATTATTTGATTTTTTACTGCTATTTAGCCAGCTGCCCCACTCCCTCTTCTTATCCCTATCATTACTATTTTGCTTATAAAGGCTATCTTTACGCCCATTTATTTTATACTGATTCTCGTGATTGTTATCCTGTCTGCCTTTTAGCTGTCCAAGCAGATCTTCTCTCAGCTTTTCTCTTTCATCCTTCAAATCCTTTTGGAGCTTCTCGGCATTGTTCTTTTTACCATTACCTGATTTGGCTGAATTGCTATGGTTATTGTCTTTCTGGGTTTGGCGCTTCTTGGCGGCATCATCCCAGAAGCTTTTGCCGCTGTTGCTCTGCCTGGCCTTTTCCTTTGCCTTCTGCACTTCCTGCCTGGCCTTTTCCTTTGCCTTCTGCACTTCCTGCTTGGCCTTTTCCTTTGCCTTCTGCACTTCCTGCTTGGCCTTTTCTTTTGCCTCCTGCTCCTCCTGCTTAGCCTTCTCCCTGGCCTCCTGCTCTTCCTGCTCAGCCTTCTCCCTGGCCTCCTGCTCCTCCTGCTTGACCTTTTCTTTTGCCTCCTGCTCCTCCTGCTTCGCCTTCTCCCTGGCCTCCTGCTCCTCCTGCTCAGCCTTTTCTTTTGCCTCCTGCTCCTCCTGCTTGACCCTTTCTTCCTCTTGCTTTGACTTCTCCTCGGCCTTATCGCTTGCCTTTTTCAGCAGATCATTAATGCTCGCTCTCTTAAACTCCTTAATCTGAGATACCGGCTCGGCTTCCGATTTCAGCGCATCCTCGATTAGTACCAGCTTGCCCGGTGTAACTCCAAACCTTCTGGCATCATTCCTCTGCTCGATACTAGCTTCTCCAATGAGGATTTCTGAATTGACCTTTTCTTTCTCAAGTTCCTTTGAAGCCGCTTTCTCAATATTTTCTCTCAATGCAGTGGATTTTTTAGAGCTATTACTTGAAACTGTTAACAAAATAGCATTTTGGACTGTGCTCGGCTCAGAACCACCTTGATCGGCCGCTTGTGCCTTGCCGGCAGCCACCGGTTTGTCCGGGACTTGTCCACCCGTTACAATATCGGCTTCTTCAGTAGTCTGCCCTTTGCCGGAAATTATTCCCTTGCCAGCCAATTGCGGATCATCGCTATCTAAATATCCTTGCTCTACCGCAGCATTAAGCAGCTGCTTGACTGCTATATCGACCCTATGATTCTTGAGATCGCTTGCGTCAATCAGGCCTTCTCCACTATGGTTCAGGGCTTCCACTTCTATGATTCTGTCATAAATATTGACTGTAAGCTCAACACTCGGATTGATATCAACATGAACATAGCTATAAGGCAAAGTATAGCAATAGCCTGCGTACCCTACTCCAAGTGTCAGCAATCCTGCTGCTGCAATTGACGCAATCCTTGTAACAAGCCTCCTCCTCTTTGCCCTTTCGGAGGGCCGGTTCGAATCAATTTCCTGCCCAATTACCATGTCCTTCGTAGCTTTCACTTTCATAAACGATCCGTTCTTAGTCAATACAATGGCGTAATTCCCGTTTTTATAAGCTACTATCCCCTTCAAATCCCCGGCCTCCTTCCATATTTCATTTTAATACAATAAAAGAAATGCGATATTTGTGTTATTGCTATTTTACTACAGCGCTACAGATTTATGTAGTCCCTGATGAAGGTATAGTCACCTGTTATGATAACAACTACCGCTATAATATACTTTCGGAATCGCTCGATGGTTTTTTGGGGTATCCCAGAGACTTTTTCCAACTGGGTGATTGGAAGATACCTTTTTACCATTACCTGCTGCATCATATCGGGCTGCGATAGTATTAATCCGACCAGCTTGCTGCATTGACTTCGCGTTTTACTGTGCTTAGGTGATACCCTGGCCAGATCTGAATATGTAATGTTCCAAGCTGCCAGTTCCTTGCCCAGCTCCCCCAATTCAAGCCTTCTATATTCCGCAAGCCTCTGATCCGAAAAGATTTGAAATGCTTCTCCACTACTAATATCAAAATCCTCATTCTGACCATCCATGTGCAAAGTCAACGGTACCACGTTGTTATGACGGCTTTGTATTCGATAATAATCAATAAGTCTTTTTTTTATAACATTACGGGACAAGGAGAAAAAGTTACCCTTCGAACTGTCAAAAGAGTTAATAGCTTCAACAAAGGCCATCATAGCTATACTGAGCTCATCATCCGAGCCATAGTTCAAGTATTTTCCGGACACCTTATTAGCACAGGAAGCAATAAATGGCTTATATTCCTCAACAAAGCTGTTTAGCTTCCCTGAATCATCCTTAATCTCCGCGATTTTTTCGTTAATAGCATTAAACTGCATTGATCCTCCTATTGTACACTGAGGTTCGTCTAAGCATATTGTATCATGATAAATTATGAACTAATATCGAGGACATGATTAAGTAAAGCAACTTTAATATTTGTGAAAAGTAATTGCAATATTATGATGGTGTATGTACTGGCAGCGCCTGTTACTCCTTTCTTTTTACGGGGACTATTATGCGGGTGATATTGTGCAGCTCATCCAAGTGCACCGAACCATCCGCTTCAATTTCCAGATAGATCCGTGGATAAGAAATACGCACCGCCGGTAGCAGTGCGTTATCCCCATGGCAGAGCGCTGGCAGTCAATTACAGCGGCGGTTATTATGATTTATGGAAGGTTTATGAGGTTCTTAGCCAATACATGGAACAAAACGGGTATGGACTTTCACCCATTAGATTGCACCCATGTCGGGTGCGCCAACAAAAAACAGCAGACGTACGTCTCTGCTGTTTTTATCCCTAAACCCTTAATTTACCGCAATGTTTTCCTGCGGCTACATTCTCTTGCCTGTCAGCCTTACTGCTCCATCTGCTTCCCCAGGAATCCTGCGGCAGATTGCGCAAGCTTTGCCTCCACCTCGCCCATTTGACTTTCAGGGTTCGTAGAAAGCAGCAGCACAGCTCCGATGGGATCACCCTCGGAAATGATAGGTGATACAACCTGAGATGTATACTTCCTATCTGAGCCTTCATCGGCAAGTATGGATATGCTTTTATCATCTGACGATTTTACAACAAAAGTGTTTTTTTCTTCAATAACTCTTTCCAAATCCATGCTGAGCGATTTTTCCAAAAACTCCTTTTTAGATGCTCCGGACACAGCAATTATTGTATCTCTGTCTGAAATACATGTGATATGCCCGCTTGTCTTGTATATAGAGTCTGCATATTGAGCTGCAAAATCGCCTAACTCCCCTATCGGAGAATACTTTTTCAGTATGACTTCGCCTTCCTTATCGGTGAATATCTCCAGGGGGTCGCCTTCTCTTATTCTTAAAGTTCTTCTGATTTCCTTGGGTATAACAACTCTTCCAAGATCATCAATTCTGCGTACAATACCGGTTGCCTTCACTGTCGTTACCTCCTTATCGAATGTTTTAAAGGAAATTCGCACCTTTATGGTTCTAAACATTCTTTATTGAATGTTTCTCACTGCCTTTTTAGTATCTATACTTTATTGGAGTTTTATACATAAGTGGCGATTTGAGAAAAACAGAAAGGGACTGCCTTTGAAGGAAGTCCCAGGTCTTGCAATATTTTTTTTGCGTAATTCTTTATCCTATCGAGTCATAAACATCATTATTGATTTTGATTTCGGCGCCCCTCGCCCAATCGGCAAGCATTCTCTCATAAAGCTTTACCTTTACAAACGAGGTGCCATATTCATAGTTTTCCATAGCACACTTAAGGCTGACCGGCTCTCCCTGGGCATATCTTTCATCAACCCTGATGATGTGGTAGCCTGCTCCTGTCTGAATAGGCGTCTGAGTAAACTGGCCAGGTTCAAGCGCAAATGCCGCTTCCTTGAAAGATTCATAGAAGGTGGAAGACATTCCAAATACATAATCGCCGCCTCTGGTATTTGAGCCGGTATCCTCAGAGTTTTCACCAACAAGCTTTACAAAATCCTCCCCTGCATTGAGCTTTTCAATCAGGTCTTGTGCCTTCTTCTTTGCAGCATCCTTCTCTTCCTGGGTGGCTTCTTCACCAGTCGCAACAAGTATGTGTCTGGCCCAGACCGCTTCCTCAGCGTTTTTCCTAAACTGTACATCCTCCTTGAACCATTCCGGATTTGTACTATAATAGCTTTCTACACTGGCATCAGCATCCGGTATCTTGCCTATCTGGTCATACTGATACTTATAAATAATATAGCTTTGGATCTGAGCATTCTTCATTATATTGATAGGAAAGCCGTACTCTTCTTCAAATGCTTTGTTGGCTTTGATTTTGTTGCCGCCTCCTAATGGGTCGATAAATGTCGTTTGAATATAACTATCGAGGTTGTCGCGCTCCTCCTTGGACATCGAGATACCTGCCTCTTTTGCTCTTGAGTACTGAGCCTTTGAGTCCTTCAGGGAATCCATAGTCTTCTTCTTCGCTACCTCCAGGGCATCTTCTCCGCCAATCTTCGTCATCCAGAAGGTTTCCTCGCTAATATTGGGATCGACCCTAAGGGCTTCAGTATACATAAGCTGCTTTTGATACTCCAAGTTGTACTTGAATTCATCCACTGTGATCTTCTCGCCGTCAACCCTTGCAACAACATTTCCTGCTGAACTAAAATATATTGCAAGGCCTATTGCAATAAAGACTATCACAGCAAGAGCAATCAGGCCATATTTCACAAATATAGGCAAGGTCTTCTTATCGTCCGTATTGTGGCTGTCCTTTTTCATATCTCTATATGCTTTATCCAAACCACTCGCTCCTTACATTATTATTGGCTAAGCTGATTAACTACTCGACTTTCCCGTAGTGTCTTGGCCGCTTGCCTGCACAGCAGGCTATCGACGCGGTGTGATATCACACCTCAGCATGTCGGTACCTGCTTCTCAAAGTACTACTCACAAGCTGAGGCAGGAAAGTTGAGTTAATTACATTATAGTAGATAATCAATTCACATCAAAGTCTTTTAAATCCTGTAACAGAATTTTAATATTGTCAAGAAGATGGTTTCTATTCTCCGGCAATACCTTGTATACTATATATGGCGCCGTCCCGGCATTAAAGAGAAGCTGGCGTCTATATTTTTCTGCTGCTTTTCCAAAAGCCTGTAAATTAAAATCCTTTCCGTTTGCTATGCTTAGGATTATAGTATCATTTTTTTGCGTAACGGATGAAAAGCCCAGCGAGTACGCTAAGGTTTTAATATAGGCTATTTTTATAAGGTTCTCCACCGAGTCGGGAATATCTCCGTATCTGTCCATCAATTCGTCTTCTATATCCAAAACATCCTGCTCGTGCCGAATTGCAGCTATTTTCCTATACATCTCAATTTTCTTGTTCTCCGTATTGATATATGAGTCATCTATATAGGCACTGACGTTGATATCTATTGTAATCTCGGCCTCTTCCTCCCTCACCGGTTCTCCCCTCAATTCCCTGACAGCTTCATCTAGCAGCCTGCAATACATGTCATAGCCCACCGACTCCATATGTCCATGCTGCTGCGAGCCCAGTAAATTGCCCGCACCACGGATTTCCATATCACGCATGGCAATCTTGAAGCCTGAGCCAAGCTCAGTAAATTCCTTGATAGCCTGCAGCCTTTTCTCCGCCACTTCGTTAACAATCTTATCCTTTTTGTAAGTGATATATGCATAGGCCAGCCTGTTTGAACGCCCTACACGCCCCCTAAGCTGATATAGCTGAGCCAGTCCCATCCGGTCCGCATCCTCGACAATGATCGTGTTCACGTTGGGCATATCCAGCCCGGACTCGATTATAGTGGTGCATACCAGCACATCAAATTCGCCTCTTATGAAGCTCATCATAACATCTTCCAGCTGTCTTTCTTCCATTTGACCATGAGCAACAGCAATCCTAGCCTCCGGAACCAGCGTCTGTATCTCGGAAGCCTTGATATCGATAGAGCGTACCCGGTTATAAAGATAGAATACCTGTCCCTGCCTGCCGATTTCCCTGATTATAGCATCCTTCACTACTTCCCTGTTGTACTCCATCACATAAGTTTGTACAGGATATCTCTCTTCAGGCGGGTCCTCGATAATGCTTATATCTCTTATGCCTACAAGTGACATGTGGAGAGTCCTCGGTATAGGTGTGGCAGAGAGTGTCAGCACATCAACTCCCGGCGCTAGATTCTTCAGGCGCTCTTTGTGAGCCACCCCAAAGCGCTGCTCCTCGTCCACAACAAGCAGACCGAGATCCTTAAAATGAATATCCTTCTGAAGTAGCCTATGGGTACCGATAAGCACATCAACATTCCCCAACTTGACATTTTTCAATATCTTTTTCTGTTCAGTTTGCGTTCGGAAGCGACTTATGACATCAACTGAAACCGGGAAATCCTTCAGCCTTTCAACAAAGCTGTTATATTGTTGCTGTGCCAATACTGTTGTAGGCACAAGGTAGGCTACCTGCTTTCCGTCCATAGCTGCTTTGAAAATCGCCCTAACGGCCACCTCGGTTTTACCATAGCCCACATCTCCGCACAGCAGCCTTTCCATGACATGCCCCGACTCCATGTCTTCCTTGATTTCCTCTATGCACTTAAGCTGATCCTCAGTTTCCTCATAAGGGAATTGCTCCTCGAATTGAGTCTGCCAGACAGTGTCCTTCGAATATGCAAAGCCCTTAGTGGCCTGCCTGCGCGCGTAAAGCTTAATCAACTCGGCAGCCAGCTCTCTTAATGAGTCCTTTACCTTTCTCTTTGTCTTTATCCAGTCCGTTCCCCCAAGCTTGCTTACCTTTGGCTGTTTGGCCTCGGAACCGATGTATTTCTGGATTAGGTCCAGCTGGTTAGTCGGTATATAGAGAAAATCCCCTTCGCGGTAACGAATCTTCAAATAATCATTTTTAACGCCTTCCACCGAAAGCTTTTCGATGCCCACATACTGTCCGATGCCGTGAGCCTGATGCACCACATAATCGCCGATGCTCAGCTCAGTAAATACACTAATCGGCCTTCCTTTATGCTTGCTCGAAGTTTTGGCAAGCTTCCTTCTATCCTGACCATACACCTCTTTATCACTAACTACCACAAAGCCAATGGTCGGGTATTCAAAGCCCCTGTTCAGACTGCCGTGAGTAATGATAACCTGTCCGGCTTGCATAGGATTTACGAGCGTATTTTCATACACTGCTTCAATGCCTTTGTCCAAGAGCGTTTCACGCAGACGCTCGCCGCGCCCCTTTGTCCCGGAAAGCAGCAAGACCCTGTTCCTATCTCGCTTCCATCCAATAAGGCTTTCTGCAAGCATATTAATATTTCCCTGAAAAGAGCCCATACTCCTACCTGGAAGATTGACTGCCCAAGCATCTTTTAAGGAAATGTTATCACCGTGAATCGTATGCATATAAAAGACTTTTCTTTTCTCCGAGACGGCAAAAATATCTTCGTAGTCGAAATACAGCTCCGTTCCCTGAGTCAGCAGCTGCCCCTTTTCAAGCATTGCCTTACATATTTCTGCATGCTCCAGCAGCAGATTGTCCAGCCTCTGTTCTTGCCTTGCAGGTTCGTCCATGAATAAAATATTCTCCTCGCCTGCATAGTCGATAAAAGAAGCAGGTTCATTGGTTATATAGGCTATGTATCTGTCAATTCCAGGAAAATACCAGGCTTGTGTGATGCTCTCAATGTCTGCATTGACTCTGCCGGCCAGACTGTGATTCTTCTTGCCTGCTTTTGCCAGATCCAGGCTTATCGATTCAATTATTCTATCCTTCATTTCGGAGGAGTAAATAATTTCCCGGGCAGGAATTATTCTCACGCCTTCAATTTTACCGGTGGAGCGCTGCGTGTTAACATCAAATGAGCGTATGGAGTCAACTTCGTCATCAAACAGCTCAAGCCGGATGGCACTGTCCTCATCGACAGGAAAAACATCGACAATACCACCTCTTAGCGCATATTGTCCCCGCTTCTCAACTGTATCAACTCTCTCGTAGGCCATCATAACAAGCTTGCGCGATAAATCCTCCAGATCGACTCGACTCTGATAATCTATTTCGATTATGCTCCCCATCAGCAAATCTGGTTGGATTAGTCTGTGAGAAATGGCCTCTATGGAAGTAATTACCATAGAGAAATCGCCCCGGCTAACGCGGTCGAGAACCGTTAACCTTTGAAAAATTGCATCATAGCTCTTCGCCTCAACGTCATAGAGCATTATTTCCTTGGTAGGATAAAAGAGCACATCATCACCCAGAAAGAAGGTGAAGTCTTCAAATATCTTCCTAGCCTGCATTTCGTTGTGGGCAACAAAAATGCCCTTTCGCCCTGAATGCCGGCAAAGGGCATAACAAATATGAGCCTTCTGGGACTCAGAGGGCCCTATGATATTTACAGGCCGGGTGTAATTCTTCGCAGAGGATAGAATTCGCCTGTATTCTTCCAGTTCCAACAGTGGGGCGATTAAATTGTTCATAAAACCTTCCATGTCTGTGTTTACATTAACCAGCGGCAGGACCTTGGAGCAGGAAACACAATTCCCATAAACAGCACTGCTACCACCAAAACAGAATAGACACTTCTACATATCCTAATCTCTGCACTCTTGATGCTGCTGATCCCCGTTTTCCTTCTGGTTGCCGTTATACAAATTCATTGCTGCTTCAATGCCCAGGTCAACAATTGCCGCGGCCGCAGCTGCAGCTTTTTCTATGCCTTGCCAAATTGTCTTCCCATCACCGGCGCTAAGCTTGCTCAGAACATAATCAGCTAATTCCCAGCCTTCAGGCGCCTTTCCGATTCCAATCCTTATTCGAGGAAAATCATCTGATTGGAGCTGATATATAATGGATTTCATGCCGTTGTGGGTGCCGGAGCTGCCCTTGGGGCGAATTCTTAAAGACCCGGCAGGCAAATCCGCATCATCGTATATTACAATAAGTTTCTCCATGGGCAGCTTATACCATTCGACTATATCACGAATACTCTCGCCGCTAAGATTCATAAATGTCTGCGGCTTGACCAGCAGAACCCTGTTTTCCTTTATTGTACCCTCACCGCTAAGCGCTTTATGCTTAAGACGGTTTACCTTGATTGAATATTTTGCTGACAAAACATCTATTGCATTGAAACCAACGTTATGCCTGGTATTATCATATTTCCTCCCCGGATTTCCCAGACCGGCGATAATGGTCAAATTCTCCAACACAGCACCTCCGAATGGCTCATTCCCTTTGTGTAAAAAGCGTGCTGATGGAGATGTCCCCATATATTCTCTCTATAGCTTCTGCAAAAATAGTAGCCACGGAAAGAAGAGTAATCTTGCCTGTTGGCCTATCCTTTGGAAGCGGAATAGTGTTGAGCATAACTAATTCTCTAATGCAGGACTCTTCGATTTTTTCGCAGGCTTGTCCAGAAAGCACTCCGTGGGTGCAGCATACATATACTTCCCTTGCTCCCATCTCCATTAGCGCATTGGCTCCCTGCACAACAGTTCCGCCGGTATCTATCATGTCATCAATCAGGACAACTCTTTTGCCGGCTACGTCACCGACTATATTCATAATCTCGCTTACATTGGCCTTGGGCCTTCTTTTATCGATAATGGCTATGGGTATATCAAGCCATTCCGCAAACTTCCTTGTACGAGTAACACTACCTACATCGGGAGATACCGCTACCACATCACTGGTATCACCAAAAAGCTCCTGGAAATAGTTAGTAAGAATAGGCACTCCCCTCAAATGGTCAACCGGGATATCAAAAAAGCCTTGTAGCTGCGGGGTATGTAAGTCCATTGTCAGTATTCTGTCTGCTCCTGCCACAGTGATTAGATTTGCCACAAGTTTGGCAGAAATAGGGTCTCTTGCCTTGGCCTTCCTGTCCTGACGTGCATACCCGAAATAGGGCATGACAGCAGTAATCCTGCCGGCGGAAGCTCTCCTTAATGCATCCATTATTATAAAAAGCTCTACCAGGTTGTCATTCACAGGCGCGCATGTGGACTGGATCACGAACACGTCAGATCCACGCACAACCTCACCGATATTAATAGCGGACTCACCATCGCTAAATTTCCCTACAGTTGCAACTCCCAGGGGCAAACCAATTTTTTCCGCGATTTCCTCAGCGAGGGCACGGTTTGAGTTCCCAGCAAATATTTTGATATCCTTGCCATGCAGATTCATTTCAGTGCTCCTTTTTTTGTATGATGTAATCATTGCATTTTTCTCTTTTTAATTATTTGTGATATATGCTCAAGCTGCATCCTGTCATTAACACCCAGGACCTCATTGCTATCATCTACTTTGTATACACCTACACTATACCCCTTTGTCAGCAGAATTTCCAGTGTATCGGTAAGATAGTATTCCATTTGGGCGTTGTCATTGGTTAACAGGCCCAGGGCCATCTCCAGCTCCTTCGATGAGAAAACATACATGCCGGAATTTATCTCGCAGATAGCCTCTTCCTCTTCGCTTGCATCCCGCTGCTCCACAATTCTCTCAAAGTTCCCCTGCAAATCTCTGACAATCCGCCCATAGCCATGCGGATCCAAAAAATCCGCTGTAATAACCACGGCCTTGAAACCCATGCTATTCATATATTCAATTGCTTTTCTTATGGTGTCGGAAGAAATTAGCGGAACATCACCGCACAGTACAACTACTGAACCGTCACTCCCGCTAATATATTCATGAGCCTGCTGCACAGCGTGTCCTGTGCCAAGCTGCCGCTCCTGAAGCACGTAGTCAACCCTATTTCCCATGTATTCCTTCACTTGTTCGGCCTTATGCCCCACGATGGCGATACACTGCTCAATACCTGCCCCTCTGGCTGCTTCATAAACCCATTCTATCATTGCTTTGCCGCAAATCTCATGTGTAACCTTTGCTTTATCCGATTTCATCCTCTTGCCCTCGCCGGCAGCAAGAATTAAGGCGGTAATATGTCCCATTTCAGTGATGTCCTTTCAGGTTCCTCATCCCGCATATATTATTGCACTACTCGGGCAATATTTCAACAAAAAAAGACACTTCATTTCAAAGTGCCTCTCTAGGTCTATTCTTCAGTGGTTGTTGTCGAAACATATTTGTCAAGTATCGCTGTCTGAATTTTGTCTCTTGTGGCTGCATTGATCGGATGCGCAATATCCTTGAATTCGCCGTCTGGTGTCTTTCGGCTTGGCATGGCTATGAACATGCCGTTTTGGCTCTCTATCACTTTGATATCGTGTACAACGAACTCATTATCAAAGGTTACGGATACAACTGCCTTCATCTTGCCCTCAACGTCAATTTTCCTAATGCGGACATCTGTGATCTCCATGATCTGCTACCACCTTCCTGAAATATAATTGTGAAATAAACCTGCTATATAATTATATTCTATATAAAATCTCATTTTCCTTCTTAATTTTTTACATTTTATAACTACACCCCGGAAATAGACAGGCAATTGCTTGGTTCTATTCCTGTAATGCCATTGTCTTCGTCCACATTGTGGAGGGTAAGCAAGGAGAACCAACTGCCTACAAGCTTCTTGAGCGGCTCGGCAGTTTGAATCATAATGCCGATTCCCGCCACCTGGCACTCAAACTCACGAGAAAGCTCCAAAATGCCTTTCGCTGTGCCTCCGCCCTTCATGAAGTCATCTATGAATAGCAGTCTGGAATTTCGCTTCAGGGAGCGAAGGGGTAATACCATGGTCTGTATCTTTTTCGAAGAGCCGGAAATATAGTTTATATTTACCGAAGCTCCGTCGGTGGCTTCATTATAATGCCTGACTATAATCAGCGGCACACTCATATATCTGGCGGTCATGAAGGCAAGGGGAATACCCTTAGTTTCAACGGTAATCACATAGTCAATGTCCTCTTTGTAGAAACGGCCTGCAAAGACCTTGGCAATATCCGAAACGATATCCGGATTGTATATCATGTCCAGCATATACAAATACCCGCCAGGTAGTATCCGTTCCTTCTTGCCCAGCTCTAGACAGAGCCGTTTGGCAAGCTTTAGGGTCTCTTCACCTGAATACATAGGTAGGTAACGTACTCCACCGGAAGCACCCGTTATGGTCTCCACCGTGCCAAGGCCCTGCTTTTCGAGGGCTCCTCTAATTATATCAATGTCCTCACTGATGGAGGATTTTGCACTGCCCAGCATATCAGCGAACATTCCAAGCGTAAAAACCTTGCCCGGCGAATCGCATAGTATCCTCTGCAGCGCAGATATCCTTTCGTTTCTATGAAGCTTTTCCATATATTCACTCATTTTGCACCTACCTAAGGCCTTTGCGATATTACCTTAATATAGTTTAGCTGTGAGACGGAACTCAAAATATGTTACATCGCAAAAATGCCCATGCCTATTCACTATATAATTATTTTTCTTCTCAGCTTATGTCTCCTATTATTGTATCACAAAATAACGAATGTTCTACGTTTTTTTTCATTAATTGTTCGTATTATTTTGGAACATATTATCAATAGGTATTTATTAAGGAATCTGATGAATATAATATATGGCATATTGTTTCAATGAGTTGTCAATGCTTAGTATGAACCAAGGAAGGACAAATGATCATGTTTTACATTTATGAATAAATATTGTATGATTAAGATATCATGAGGATAGGCTTGGGAGTGTAATTATATGCAGATTGACGGGCTTTTGGGTGCAAGAGAAATAAAAAAGATACATTTCACCGGCATAGGCGGAATTAGCATGAGCGGTCTTGCTGAGATTCTAGCTAACCAGGGTTATATTATAACGGGTTCAGATATAAAGTCCTCTTCTATCACGCAAAAGCTGGAGAAGGCAGGAATTAAGGTAACAATCGGCCATCAGGCCGAAAACGTGACCGGTGTAGACCTTTTGGTTTACACAGCGGCTGTAAAGCCCAATAACCCGGAGCTTGTCGCGGCATCTGAGGCCAGCATTCCATTGATAGACCGGGCAGCCTTGCTTGGCGAAATTATGACAAAATATCCCAGAAGTATAGCCATATCAGGCACGCATGGGAAAACCACGACAACCTCCATGCTTTCAATGATTATGCTGGAAGAGGGGCTTGACCCGACCATTCATATCGGCGGTGAGCTCACCGCAATCGGAGGTACTACGAGGATTGGGGAAAGCGATTATTTTATTGCCGAAGCCTGCGAATATACAGGAAGCTTTCTAAAACTACACCCCTATTTGGCTGTTATCCTGAACATCGAATATGACCATGCTGATTATTTCAAGGACTTGGCGCAGGTTCAGGATTCTTTTCATAGGTTTGCACAGCTTGTTCCTGAGAATGGATGGTTGCTGGTCAATGCAGATAACTCTTTGGCCGTCGATATTATGGAGCGTGTGTCCTGCAATAGAGTTACCTTTGGGATTCAAAATAATGAGCACGACTGGAGCGCCTCGAATATCACCTATGATAGCATGGGGTGCGCATCTTATACCCTAATGCATCAAGATGAACCGGTTTGCGAAATTAAGCTGAAGGTGCCCGGCATACATAATGTAAGCAATTCCCTCGCGGCAATAGTGGCAGGCAGCATAATGGGCTGTAGTATGGCCTCTGCGGCAAAAGCACTACAAAAATTCACCGGCACTAACAGACGTTTTGAGCTGAAGGGAAAGATCGAAGGTATTACAGTGATGGATGATTACGCTCATCACCCTACAGAAGTGGCCGCCACATTAAAAGCCGCCGCTAACTGCCATTATTCAAGGATTTGGTGCGTTTTCCAGCCGCATACCTATACCCGTACAAAGTGCCTGTTGGACGAATTCTCTAAATCATTTGGTGATGCAAATTTCGTGATATTGTCAGACATCTATGCCGCTCGCGAGGTGGACTCCGGAGAAGTTAACTCCTCCATCCTTGCGGAAAGGATACTGGGCACAGGCAAAAAAGCCTTTTATATTAAGGGCTTTGATTCAATAGTCGAATTCCTCGATAAAAATGCGGAGCCCGGCGATCTTATCATAACAATGGGAGCCGGGGACATATACAAGGTTGGCGAGATGTTTCTGGACGCCAGAAAAAAGCTTGCCGTTAGCTGACTATTATTTGGGGCCTTAGCAGTTGTTATTTTTCAGCTATATGTGATCTGAGCAAGGCTACAGCCTGACCGTTGCTAGCCTTGATTGTTGTTATGCTCTTCAGGTGACCGTTGCTAGCCTTGATTGTTGTTATGCTCTTCAGGTGACCGTTGCTATGCCTTGACCGCTGATCTTTGCTATGCCTTGACCACTAATCTTTGCCATGCCTTGACCGCTGATCTTTGCTATGCCTTGACCGTAGTCATGGCAAATCGAATCTCGCCCTCTGCTGCGGTTTTACCCTCTACAGTGGCTTTCACCTTTGCCTTAACGACACCGAGCTTCGAAGATAGTATTTCAACCTCCATGCGCAATGTGTCTCCAGGCATTACCTGCTTTTTAAACTTCATTGCGTCTATGCTTGCGAAAACACCCAGCTTCTTATCCTTAATCTCGGTTTTAGCTTCGCTGCCTGCGCCCGAACTATCGCCAGCACCTGCACTACCGCCTGTGCCTGCTTTATCGCCAACATCTGCGGCCTCGCTGCCCAGGTCTGCTGCATCGGCATTTACGGCGATACCTGCCGTCTGGGCGAGAGCTTCGACAATCAGTACCCCCGGCATAATCGGAAATCCTGGGAAATGGCCCTGAAAGAAGGGCTCATTAACGGTAACATTCTTAATTCCCACTGCCCTTTTACCGGGCTCAAGTTCGACTATGCGATCCACCAGTAAAAATGGATATCTGTGGGGTATTATTTTTTGTATATCTACATTAGAAAGCATCCTTACACCTCAACTATTTTTTATTGCCCTATTAACCTAAGCCAATTTACTCTAAAGATGCACAGCCCTTCACAAGCTCCGGCAATATTTCATCAATAAAGTATTTTGCGCTGACAAGATCCGACTTGCAGAGCTTATCAACAATGGCATAGTATTTGTCAACAAAGGGCACGATATTGTTTAGCCGCACCTCATTAACACACTCCATAATCGCATCTATATAGTCTGCGCAAATGAGAATTCTCCCTTCTATTGTGTCGTCCTTGCCATCAAAGAGAATATTTCTGTAAATACTTTTATAGGGCTCCTCCATATTCACAAGCAAATTCTCCTCGACGACCTCCTTCTCCAAAATGTTCAGCATGTCTCTGAGCTGCTCGTTTTTATGCTTCACGGTACTGATAATATCACCGGTCATTGCCTCAACCACATCATGGTTTAGCAGCTTCTTAAAAAGTCTGCGCCAATCAATCTCATTTCCATTTTGCTCTTCAATCAGTGCCAGCATCTGGCCTACCTGAGAAACAAAAAAGGAATGTTCGCTGACCGTTGCCCTCTGGTGCATGAAGTCAGTGGACCAGCGTCCCATATTATTCAGTTTGCGTACTGTCTGCAAATAATAATGCAACCCCATATGTTCTCTCCCAGTATCTTGCAGCACTTCATTGCTAATATGTATATCATTAATACTACCATAATTATAGTGTTTCCGCACTATTTTCCCAGCATTTTTACATAACACAGGGGGACGAATGATACAGGGGGACGTTTTTATTGTGTCATTCGTCGTCCCTCTGCACAAAGCTATAAACCAATAGGCCGGTGCACATTTTCTCAACCTTTGTGTGGATTTTTTCTTGAAAAGGGCCTGTTTTATGGCTAACCCTCCATAAATACGGCCTTTTCCCGGATAAAAGAACACATTAATTGCGAAAATGAGCACCGAGGTCCCCTGCCGCAAAACGGCGATGCGCAATTATATCATGAATCTGTGAAGATTCATGATATAATATCTACATCTACATCTGCAAAAACTTGTTCCCATAACTACAGGAGATGTTTTACTATGAGCGCTTTTAGATATATCAGAGATCTTTTACTGCGGCACAAATACAGGTATGTACTGGGCGTTATCTTTCTACTATGCGTCGATATACTCCAGCTGGTGATGCCGAAAATTCTGGGCAATGCTACAGACTCACTGGAAGGCGGAACACTGACAAGAGCTAAACTGGCCGAGTTCGCAGTTATTATCGCACTAATTGCGATTGGCATAGCTACATTCAGGTTTCTATTTAGGTATGCGCTGTACGGAGCATCCAGATCCATAGAGCTCTCTTTTAGAAACAGATTTTACGCGCATTTGCAAAGGCTATCATCAAATTACTTCAACACTCACAAGACCGGCGACCTTATGGCCCACGCAACGAACGACATGAACAATGTCACCATGGCTACCGGTCAGGGAGTCATTTTTGCGATTGACTGTCTGATGATCCCCATAGCAGCCTTGATAATGATGCTCATTACCGCCGGCTGGCGCCTGACTGCGGCTTGTTTTGCTCCTCTATTACTACTGGCGATTACAGTCCTCTTCTTCATGAAAATCATGGAATCCACTGTTACCAAGCAGCAGGAGGCCTTTTCAAACCTGACTGAAACTGCCAGAGAAAATTTTTCAGGCATAAGGGTCGTCAAATCCTTCGTGCAGGAGCAAAAGGAGATTGAAAAATTTAGAGCTGTCAATAAGATTAATAAGGAAGCTAATTTGAGATTTACAAGACTTATGAGCATGATGTTTCCAAGCGTAATGCTCATATCCTCTCTTTCGTTTATCATAGCCTTATGGTATGGCGGAATTATGGTTATCGAGGGCTCCTTGACATTAGGGGATTTCGTCGCATTCAATTCATACCTGGGCTTGCTCATATGGCCTATCACAGCTCTCGGCTGGGTAGCTAACATCTTTCAGCGAGGCTCCGTGTCGCTTGAGAGAATTAACAAAATAATGGACGAAAGGCCGGAGATATCTGATAGAAAAAGTAGCAATTATCAGGCGGACGAATTCGGACCAAATAAAAGCGCCGCTTACAACGAAAAGAGGATTGAAAGCAAAATCGGAGCCGGTATTGAAGGCCGGATAGAAAGCCCGGCAACAAGCAAAATCCTAGGACGAATCGAATTCCGGAATTTATCGTTTACCTACCCCGGCTCTGCAAACCCTGTCCTGAAAAACATCAGCATCACTGTTGAGAGCGGTAAGACCCTTGCAATAGTTGGGCGTACAGGCACCGGTAAAACCACATTGATCAACCTGATTCCAAGACTTTTATCTGTGCCCGCCGGCACTCTCCTAATTGACGGCACAGACATTAACGATATCCCACTGTCCCTGCTAAGGGGCAGTATCGGCTGTGTTCCCCAAGACACCTTTTTGTTCTCCGATACTATAGGCAACAATATCGATTTCTACCGGGACTTCAGCATGGATGAGGTTGAAAATGCTTCCAGGATTGCAAGGCTATATGATAATATTATGGAATTTCCCGGGCAATTCGACACCATAGTCGGCGAAAGGGGAGTTACGTTGTCAGGCGGTCAAAAACAGCGTGTTGCTATTGCAAGAGCTGTGCTGGGTTCCCCTTCTATTCTGATATTGGACGACTGCCTTTCGGCTGTTGATGCCAAAACGGAGGAAAGTATCCTGGGTGATCTAAAGAAGCTGATGAAGCAGCGCACAAGCATTATTGTTTCCCACAGAATATCTGCGGTAAAGGATGCGGACGAAATAATAGTGTTGGACGATGGACAGATCATTGAGCGGGGTACTCACACATCATTGCTTGAGCTGGGCGGCTATTACCATAGTCTGCACACAAGACAGCTTCTAGCCGATGAGATAGAGAGGGCGGATTAATATGGGCAAAAACAACAGGCATGTAAACATAAATACGGAGCAGGAAAGCAAAGAGCGCCAAGGCGTAGACAACCGAAGCAAAGAGCGCCAAGGCGTAGATAGCCGAAGCAACGAGAACCAAGGCAAGGAGCAGCAAGGCAAGAGGCAGCAGAACGATTCTCAGGAAATCAATAGCTTATATGAAAGTGATGTCTTGCAGGAAGAAGAGCTGGAATTAAAGGCTTATGACTCGCGATTGATGAAGAGGCTACTGACCTTTGCAGCCCGGTATTGGTTCTTTTTCCTTATCGCAGTCCTCCTTCTGTTTGCTTCAACAGCTGTGGACCTAATTAGACCATATTTGATGGGTATCACAATAGATGATTATATCAAAGCCGGCGATAGCGCTTCCTTAAACCGGATGGGTATATATTTTTTGATTCTGCTAGTCGCCGGTTTTCTGTTCAATTTGCTGCAGATATATGTGTTGAGCTACGCAGGCCAGTCCATTATATATAATATTCGCCAGAAGCTTTTTTCGCACATGCAAAAACTGCCCCTTTCATATTTTGATAAAAACCCCATAGGCAGGCTGGTTACCCGCGTGACCAATGATACGGAAACGCTGAACGATATGTACACCAACGTCCTTGTTACTCTATTAAAGGACTTTGTGCTGCTAGCCGGTACAGTGGTAATTATGTTCAGGCTTAACGCTTCACTCACACTTGTTGCCCTGGCTGTAATGCCTATCGTAGTAATCCTTACTATATTTTTTAGGGTCAAGATCAGAAAGGTTTACAGAAATGTGCGCATTGCGCTGGCAAGGATTAATTCTGCCATTTCTGAGAACATCTCAGGCATGCGAGTCATTCAGATGTTTAGTAGAGAGAATCAAAGCTTTGATAGATTCAACGAAACGGGAGAAGAGTATAAAAAGGCGGTAATGAACGAGGTTGTTACCTTCGGGCTGTTTCGACCGGTTATTGAAATGCTCTCCTCCTTTTCACTTGCCTTACTTATCTGGTTCGGTGGTGTTAAGGTCTTGGATGGCGCTCTTACCTTCGGTATTCTATATTCTTTTATTAACTATATCTCAATGCTCTTTCAGCCAATCAACGACCTTGCGGAGAAGTATAACATTCTTCAAGCCTCAATGGCCGCCTCAGAAAGGATATTTATGATACTAGATACCCCCGAGGAAGAGGACGATGGGACAGTGCATCTCGAGGATGATACCCTCAAGGGAGATATTGAATTCAAAAACGTATGGTTTGCATACAATAATGAGGATTGGGTACTCAGAGATGTAAGCTTCAAGGTGCCTGCCGGTCAAACCGTTGCCATTGTAGGCGCGACAGGTGCCGGCAAGACGTCCATAATCAACCTGCTCAGCCGTTTATATGAAATTCAGAATGGCGAGATATTGATAGATGGCATAAACATACGAGACATTTACAAGGATGATTTGAGAAGGTATATCGGCGTCGTGCTGCAGGATGTCTTTCTTTTCAGCGGCAAGCTGAAGGATAATATCCGGCTAAATGAGGAAGGCATAAGCGATGAGCAAATCAAGGCAGTGGCAGAATATGTTAATGCCGACGGCTTCATCAACAATTTACACGGAGGCTACGAAGCGGAAGTAATGGAGCGCGGTTCAACTCTTTCCTCAGGCCAAAGACAATTGCTCGCATTTGCGCGCGCACTTGCCTTCAATCCCGCTATACTGGTGCTGGATGAGGCCACCTCCAATATTGATACCGAAACGGAACTGCTAATACAGGACGCCTTGCACAAGCTCACCAAAAACCGCACGACCATTGTTATTGCCCATAGGCTCTCCACCATACAGCATGCGGATAACATTATCCTGCTGCACAAGGGCAAAGTAAGGGAATCCGGCAATCATCAGGAGCTGCTCGCAAAGAAGGGCATGTACCATTCTCTCTATTTGTTGCAGTACCAGAAGGATGAAAGCAATCATAAATAGTTACAGCTTACACTGTATTATAGTTCAGACCAACAGTATTACTTGTAAATTATGATGCTGTGGGTTCTGAACTATAACAATGAAACCATGTAATTAACTGGCAGCCGTAACCATCATTGACAGTCGCTTACAATTATGCTAATATAAATGTCGGAAGGCATTTTGCAAAGACCTTGAAAAGTGTCTTCTTGTAACGCCTTGGTTCAAAAATACATTTTTCGGTTATAGAAAAGTTTGTTTTCTTCAGCGGCGTTTCAACGAGGTCAGTGTCGTTTTACTACACTACCTCGTTATATTTATTTTTTCCCATATATAATACTTTAGAAAGGAGGATGGAGATGCAAAAAACAGTATTGTCTGAAAGGATGTTTGAAATCCTTACGAACCATGTTGCGCTAATCGAAGGAAAAAAAGAATCAATTATAAAGGGCTTTTATGCTGACAATGCACAAACAGGTATGGATAGCGAAATATTCTTCAGGGAATATACTGCAGGAATTGAAGAATACCTTAAAGGTACACGCGTGAAGAAGGACGCTGTAGACAGCTGCCCTATATCAATAATAGGGAGTACAGTAGATGTAAGAGATACTGAGGATATGGAAACAGAAAGCTATCAGATCGTTCTTCCCTTTGAGAATCAAGCTCTTTTAGATATGAGCCAAGCCTCATGTTTATCACCTATGGGCAAAGCTTTGCTTTTAAAACAAGTCGGTGACAGGGTATCGATTAGAACACCAGGCGGACAGATAGAATATGAAATTATGAAAATTACTATTACTGAGGAGATTACCTGTGAGAACGATACAAGCACTAGTGCTGGACTCTTTCAGGGTAAAACGAGCATGGCATTCTGACACCTGCTTAATCTCTTTGCGATAATCCGGGAAGATATATAACCGGCAAAACGGCCAATCTTCCCGATTTATCCGGAATTAATCTAGCACATCTGAAATATTTCTGACTAACCGGGAATAATTCCGGCCATCCATAGTATTTCTGACCCGCTTGTAAACTCGCTTTTACCAGACATCTCCAATCTAATCCGCCAGCCCACATCAAGATGGCATCCTTCTCGCATCTTCGGCTGATGAAGCAATCAGTATATTTTATTTGAGCAGCAGGCTTGATAAGGTACTTTGAATTATATGTCTCCCACTCCCGTAAATCGAAAAGCAGAAAATCACATCATCAATTTCTTCATCCTTTATCAGTGGCTTTATATCAAAAGTCAGACTGCCCTCCTGGTTGAAGCCCTTTGGGTCAGCCACATAGATTGTCGAGTAATTTGGCACAAGAAAGGGCACCAAGGCACTGCCATAGGAATCCTTAATGACCAGAACCTTTCTACCTGTAGTGCTGCCCGACTCTATTTTTTGGATTCGCTGATCGCCCCAGGCAAAGCAGGAATACTTGTATGCGCCCAGACTCTTAAAATTCGTATTGATTATACTGTCAACACTATAGGGAGCCTCCAAATTGCCCATTTTGTAAAGTGTCATCTTATAGTCGATTTTAGGAATATAGTAATCCAGTTGCTCCGGATTGCTTTTCAACCTCGCAGCCTGGGGCAGCTTATATATCTGCGAATACAGTCCGCCTAAAAAGGGCTCATAGGTGCCCATTGCAAAATCACCGCTCAAGCTCGCCGGCTGTATTTGTGCAGCCTCGCAAAATGCCTCATAAGCGTAGTAGGCGCCCAAGGCTGTCCAGTGAACATCAGATCTGAAATAGATATCCTCACCCCTATGCGCCATTAATTTATCATAGGCTTTAACAACCTTAACGCCTCCCGCATTGGCTGAGATAATTGCTTCAGCCTTGCTTTGGTTATAGTTACCTGTGCTATAGTTTTCAGATGCATAAAATGCCGCGCTTGTAGGACCGGTGATTGAGTAAAAGTTAACCTCGGGCATCAGCTCCGCGGCTTCTGCAAGTAAGCGACCAAAGTTTTTTAGGCCATATGCGCCTGTGGGCATCATGATTCTGTCCGCTGATATAATTAAAGAATTAGTCAGTTTCCGGTCACCCTGATAGTCGTCGTCAGCCTTATCGTCTGCCCCGTCTGTGCTCTGATTGCTTCCAAATGTCGAGCTTTCACCGGATGTCCCAGTTCCGGTTTGTCCGGATGCTAATTGGCCTGTTTCGGCTTGTCCGGCTCCCGATTGCCCAACCCCCGCATGTCCGGGCCCTACATGTCCGCCTTCCGATGTCCCGTCAATGGATTGCCCCCCTCCAATGGCTGACTGTCCTGTAGCTCCATTTTGTCCATCAACTGTACTGCGCTGTTCTCCGTTAGAAATGGTCCTCCCGCCGCCTTGCTGCTCATTAGCCGCTTGCTTCTCACCCTGGCCCGGTATATTAACTTCGCCCGGCATATTAGCTTCGCCCTGCTTATCACCTGTGCCCTGTTCATTAGCCAGGCCTTGACCGCCGGCTACAGATTCTTCGCCCGCCGCCTGTTCAGGCGCACTGACAAAATCATCTACATTCACGCTCATCAAGACATCCTCACTTTGCGAAAAGGCATCCAAAAAGAACATGCCAGTATAAGCCTGATAGCCCATAACGGATAAATCCCTCAGCATAAAGTTATCCAGCAAATACTCCTCGTAGTCCTCCTCGAACTCCCCGCTGAAGTAGCTGCTTGCAGTCAAGACTGGTTTGTCTGCCAGCTCTCTGTTTTCAAATGCAGAGAAGCCATCGCTATCCGAAAACAGAGAAAAGAGGCAAAATATTGCCATTAGCGCTGTAAATGTAATAATCACGGGATATTGCTGTCTTTTCATGCTTTCCTCCATTATGATACTAAAACCTAAAATAAATAAAGGGGTTGTAGCTATTGCTTACAATACCGGCCATACAAAGTATCAACAAGGCTCCAACAAAAACTGCCGCTCCCGCTGTAGTAAGCCAGGATGGCGGATTGCGCTTGCTAATCTGTTTAACAATGAAGTCCTTGGTGGGTATTGCACAAATTACGCATATGGCCACAAAGGGCATATAGTTGATAACAAGCTGCAAGATATCTGAAAATGTGAAAGCCAGGCCACCAAATCCGAACATTACCCTCAAAGCCTCTAAATTACGGCTGAAATCTACAAAGTAGAAAAAGTTAAATCCGAACATGACAATGAAAAAAGAGTAGGCTATACGCAATGCTTTAGGGACTTCTTGCAGTGCTTTGAGCAAAAAGGTTTTCTCCATTACAAGAATAACAGCAAAGTACAGGCCCCATAGAACGAAATTCCAGCTGGCGCCATGCCATAGCCCCGTTAGCATCCATACTATCAGAATGTTCCTGTACTGGTATCTGCGGTTTCCCCCCAGCGGGATATATACATAATCCCGGAAGAAGCTTCCCAGAGTCATATGCCAACGGCGCCAAAATTCAGTGACGCTTTGAGAAATATATGGATGATTGAAATTCTCCGGGAAATGAAATCCAAACAGCCTTCCCAGTCCGATAGCCATGTCGGAGTACCCTGAGAAATCAAAGTAAATCTGAAAGGTGAAGCACAAGAGTCCGAACCAAAGGTATGGTGCGGACTGATTCGATAAATTGCCGTCGAGATAAGTAACTGCAAGGCTTCCGGCGTAGTTGGCAATCAAAACCTTCTTGGCCAGACCCCTGACAAAGCGCAGGATCCCTTCGTAAATATCCTGCCAGGTGGTTTTCCTGTCTGCCAGCTCGATCTCTATGTCCTCATAACGCACAATCGGCCCTGCCACAAGCTGCGGAAACATTGAAACGAAAAGGAGGAAGTTCATGAAGGATTTTTGCACCTTTACCTTACCCCTGTAGGCATCGATTGTATATGAAATGGTCTGCATCGTATAAAAGGAGATCCCTATAGGCAGTGAAACACCAGTGTTGGGGATTCGCACATTTAGTAGCGAGTTGACGGTATCGATAAAGAAGTCCCCGTACTTGAAAAAGGCTAGAAGGCCGAGATTCAGCACAAGAGAAACTGCCATGAATATTCTTCCTTTTTTTGTGTTCTTGTGCTTGCCTGCCAGACCTCCGCAAACGTAATCAATCAGTGAGCTGTAGATAAGCAATATCACCCAGACCGGCTCGCCCCATGCATAGAAAAAAAGAGATGCAACAATCAAAACTATGTTCTTAATCTTGATGTTTGGAGCAATCATATAAAGCAGAATGGTTATCGGCAAGAACCTGAGCAGAAAAACTAAACTGGAAAATACCATAAATCCTCCAATTCAACCATGATGGCCTAGCTGGATGCCATTAGTATTACATTAATTCATCAAAAACCTAAGGTAAATAATACCACGCAATTGCCTGCAAAGCAACCGGTGAGCTACAAACCATAATTATGGGAAGACCTCTAAGGAGCTTTTCCGTATTTTTACTACGGCAACTCACTCCTAACTTGAAGCCGCACACGATAAAATTGCTTTACACTCATACCGATTATTACTTGTTGTGGTATAGTGTTAATGTAATCTAGCCCGGATAAAACAAGGAGGTAAAACGATGAAGGCTGCTGCTTTAACCAATAAACAGGCACGCAGGTTTATGCTTTTAAAGCAAGGACTTATAGACAATTACAAATTTTCAGGCAAGCAGGGAGTTCTCGATTTTATTGGTCAGGCGGGCTGTATTCAATTTGATCCAATTGATGTATGCGGCAAGAACCCGGAGCTTGTTTTGCAGTCGAGGGTTAAGGGCTTCACCAAGCAAATGCTATATTCACTTTTGTATGAGGATAGGACATTGCTGGACTACTTCGACAAAAACCTTTCGATTATGGAAACCACACACTGGCCCTATTTCCGGCGGTACCGCCAAGCCCATGAATCCGGGGGCAGAAGTCACGACGAGGTCAACGAGGTCTGCGATGAAATCAAGAGAATCATAGCAGAAAAGGGCCCTGTTTCGTCGGCTGATGTTGGCTTTGATGATAAGGTTAATTGGTATTGGAGTAATACAAAGCTCGCCCGTGCTGCGCTGGAAACCATGTATTTCCGTGGTGATCTGGTAGTACACCACAAGAAAGGTACGATCAAGTATTACGACCTAGCTGAGAATTGGATTTCCGCCGAGCTCTTGAGCGCGCCTGAGCCCTACCCCGACGAGCTGGACCATCAAAAATGGCGAGTGCAACGACGGATTGGAGCAGTAGGACTGCTATGGAACAAGCCCTCCGATGCGTGGCTAAATATCTGGGGACTGAAATCCGGCCAGCGAAACGAGATTTTCAGGCAGCTACTTATAGAAGATAAAATCATTGAAATCACGGTTGATGGCATAAAGGAAAAGCTATATTGCCTATCAAGCGACCGGGCTCTACTTGAAGCTGTGCTCGAAGAGCCCGAACTAAAGGCCCGTTGCGAGCTGATTGCTCCACTGGACAATATGCTTTGGGACAGGCGGCTTATTAAGGCACTGTTTGACTTTGACTACAAATGGGAAATCTACACCCCCAAGGAACAGCGCAAATATGGCTACTACGTCCTGCCCTTGTTGTACGGTGACAGCTTCATCGGCAGAGTTGAGGCAATACGTGACCGCAAGGCAAAAACGCTGGTCATGCAAAACCTCTGGTATGAAGAGGGCGTAAAGCAGACGAAAACGCTTCAAACCGCCATTAATAAACGCATGTGCAAATTTGCGAGCTTTAATGAGTGTGAGTATAATGGTGTGTGAGCTCACATGGACGGTTGGTAAGTAGCCATACAAATTATAGCTCATTCTACTGGATTTGCGCTTGCGAAACCCATAGGGTCGCTGCTCATTTAGCCTAAAACCGTAGGCCGGTGTACATTTTAACAACCTTTGTGTGGAATTATTCTTGAAAAGGGTTCATTTTATTGCCAAACTACCATAAATGCGGCTTATTTCAGGATAAAAGAACACATTAATTGCAAAAATGAGCACCGACGTCCGCTTCGATTCCGTCCCTGGGTCTTCTCGCATAAAAAAATGCCTATCCTTCGGATAGACATTTTTTATGGAGCTGGTGGACGGTCGACCGCGCCGCTGTGCTGCGCTCTTCGCTCGGATTCCTGGCTCCCCGGTCATCCTCGCGCACTCGCCGGAAAATGCAGTGCATTTTCCT